>Ga0187779_10000174_pt1 | contig 47124 bp, 37 predicted proteins | sample 1015_Q2_SP10_10__FD_132435 | JGI IMG/M metagenome (GOLD analysis project Ga0187779, IMG submission 132435) | Tropical peat soil microbial communities from peatlands in Department of Meta, Colombia - 1015_Q2_SP10_10_MG | ecosystem: Environmental > Terrestrial > Soil > Wetlands > Peat | place...
AGCGCACAAGCTGGGAACGGTGGGCAAACCTCTACCTGAAGTCGAAGTCAAGCTGGCAGCCGATGGTGAACTGTTGGTGCGAGGACCCAACGTCTTCCAGGGTTACTGGAAACTGCCAGAAGAGACCGCGAATGCCTTCGTCGACGGGTGGTTCAGGACCGGTGATATCGCTTCTATCGATTCCGATGGCTACATCACCATCACAGACCGCAAGAAAGACCTGATCAAGACTTCCGGGGGAAAGTTCATAGCGCCTCAGCCATTGGAGACTGCTCTCAAGACAAATGCTCTCATCGCCCAGGTGGTGATTCTAGGCGATCGCCGAAAATTTCCCGCTGTTCTAATCGCGCCGAGTTTCCCTGTTCTAGAGGACTGGGCCCGGCAGCACAGCATCGGTTTCTCGTCACGAGCTGAACTGATTAGAAACAGCCAGATTCAGGCGCTGTACGAAGGAATCATCGAGGAGTTGAACCGGCGCCTGGCTCAATTCGAAAAGTTGAAGAAAATCCTTCTGGTTGAAGATGAGTTCGCGGTCGAGTCGGGAGAATTGACTCCCAGCTTGAAAGTCAAGCGCAGAGTCATCAACGAGAAGTATCGCCGGCAGATCGAAGCGCTCTATTCCGAAGCCTAAGCTCTGGGCGAGGGTCCTATCTAGCCTTTTGAACTGTGCCTGTCAGAGGCAATCGCGATCACGAAGAACAGCAGGCTCAGCTCAAAGAAGTTGCGCGGTAAGACATTCCGCTGCACCGCCAAGTCCAAGAACCCTCTGGAGGTCATGGCGATACGCTCAATCACAGCTAGCGCCAGAAAAACCCAGCCAAGCAAGTAAGCGGTTCGCGTCATCGAGGGTGTCTCCTTTAGAGCGTACTCATGTTGGTGAGGAAGTCACCGTTGGTCTTGGTCTTGCTGAGCCTGTCGGTCAACAGCTCCATCGCTTCAACCGGCGACAACGGGTTCAGCACCTTGCGCAAAACCCAGATGCGAGCGAGATCATCCTTGGGGATGATGAGCTCCTCTTTGCGGGTTCCGGAGCGCTGAATGTCGATCGCCGGAAAGACGCGCTTGTCGCTCAGCTTGCGATCAAGAATCACTTCCATGTTGCCAGTACCCTTGAACTCTTCAAAGATGACCTCATCCATGCGCGAGCCGGTTTCAATCAACGCCGTCGCGATGATGGTAAGCGAGCCGCCTTCTTCGATGTTGCGCGCCGCACCGAAGAACCGCTTGGGACGCTGCAGCGCGTTGGAATCCACGCCTCCTGAGAGCACCTTGCCTGAGGGCGGCACGATCGTATTGTAGGCGCGGGCCAGACGGGTGATCGAGTCGAGCAGGATCACCACGTCCCGTTTGTGCTCCACCAGCCGCTTGGCCTTTTCAATCACCATCTCAGCGACCTGCACGTGACGCGCGGCCGGCTCGTCAAAAGTCGAGGAGATGACCTCGCCCTTCACAGAGCGCTGCATGTCGGTGACCTCTTCCGGACGCTCATCGATGAGCAGCACAATCAGCACAACTTCGGGATGATTGGTGGTGATGGAGTTGGCTATGTTCTGCAGGATCATGGTCTTGCCGGCGCGGGGCGGAGAGACTATCAATCCTCGTTGTCCCTTACCGATAGGCGTGAGCAGGTCCATGACACGGGCGCTCATGTTTTCCTTCGCCGTCTCAAGCCGGATACGCTCCTGGGGATAGAGCGGCGTCAGATTGTCAAAGAGAATCTTGTTACGAGCCTCATCGGGGGATTCAAAGTTGACCGCCTCGATCTTGACCAGAGCAAAGTACTTTTCGCCCTCGTGAGGAGGCCGTACCTGGCCGCTCACGGTATCGCCGGTCTTGAGATCGAACTTGCGGATCTGCGAGGGCGAGACGTAGATGTCGTCGGGGCCAGGGAGATAGTTGTAATCAGGGGAGCGCAGGAAGCCATAACCATCAGGGAGGATCTCCAAGACACCTTCGGCGAAAATGTGGCCTTCTTTTTCGCTCTGGGCCTGGAGAATCTTGAAAATGAGGTCCTGCTTGCGCATGCCGCTGGCGCCGGGAAGATCGAGCGTGCGCGCTATCTTGGTGAGTTCGGTGATGTTCTTTTCTTTGAGTTCGGCTATGGTCATGTTTACCTGCGGGAAAATTTTGTTCCGGGGTTTTGAAAAAGTGGAAGGCTTGCTGTGCTTTCGCCTGCTCCCTGAGATTTGCTTTTTCTGGATTTGACTTTCTGTTACGGGAGCAGGCGAAGGCTGAATCTTGGCGAAGGGTTATTATGCAGCCTGGCGGTGCGTCTCTGCAACCCTGCTGATTACTTCGGGCTTCTGCATGAGACGCGCCGGACTTTCCGCATCCGCAAAACGGCTGAACACCTCGTTCATTGTGTCCTGAATCCGCGTGTTCGGCTTGTGAAACTTTCGCGTTGCCTGGCTGGCGAGTTGACAAAGCGCGTAACGGTTGGCCACCGGCCGAAGCGCCCCATAAATCAGTTCTGATCGCATTTGTCTATCTCCTCAAATTGATTAAGACTCGCAAAGCATTGTTATGAATTATCAGATGCGCTAAACCCATTGCTGACATGAGCTTAGAGCACGACCTATAAAATAGATGCAACCAGCTGCCGGGAAGTTGCAAATCCTAGCATCGATTAATGTTTGCTCAGGCTTGCAGAGGATGTCGCTTAGACCAGAGGTGGCATCCGGCGCAGTGCTTCTTGTAACTTAGTGATTCTATTGATGAAAGTCAACAGAAATGTTAGTAACTAGATGGGTTCCCTGGGCTGGTTGCGTGTCCCCTTTTAGCCACACGGTAGCGTCACAAGCCATTGGTCAAGCTATCTATTGAAAACAGGAGGCTTATGCCAAATAAATCCTTGATTCTGGTTTTCATTCTTTTCGCCCTCTTGGGTTGGGCAGGGGATATCAAAGCCGACAGAGCAGCCATCATGAAGGCCGAGCGCGATTTCGAAGCCGCCCGAGCTAACAAGGGCCTGGAGGGCTGGCTGTCCTTTTTTGCCGAAGATGCCACCTCGCTCGACGCCGGACAGCCCATTGTCGAGGGCAAGAGCGCAATGAGGGAGCGCCTGCAGAAGCGCTTTAATCCCAATCTGCTTCTTAAGTGGCAGCCGGTGAAGGTGGAGGTAGCCGCATCCGGCGACATGGCCTGGAGCGCAGGCACCTGGCAGCTCTGCGACAAATCTAAGCCCGAAGGCGATGCAATGGCCACCGGCAAGTATCTGACGGTATGGCGTAAGCAAGAGGACGGCTCCTGGAAAGTAGTTGCAGATACCGGCAACGAGGATCCGACCCCTCAGAAGAAGTAGCCCGTCCCCACGGCAAACAAAGTGGTACCTGCGGCGCATTCAGCCTATTACCTTGGAGCTTAGAGCACGTCAAAGCGCGCAGACCACTTATGAAAACGTGCCCTCTAATCGCGCTCTTCTTATGCGGAGTAGCGTTGTGCCAGGACGCTCCCATGTTTCGTGGCAATCCCGAACACAGCGGTATCTATCATGCCTTCGGAGTACCCATATTCAACCGCGTGAGATGGAAGTTCCATACCAACGGATATGTGTTCTCTTCCCCTGCAGTCGTTGATGGCGTTGTGTACTTCGGCAGTACGGACCACAACTTCTACGCGGTGCACCTAGCCGACGGCAGGCTCAAATGGAAAATGGAGACTGGAAGCCGGATCACGTCATCGCCTGCGGTCGCGAATGGACTGGTTTACTTTGGCAGCATGGACAGCAACTTCTACGCGCTTGACGCCAGCACGGGAACAGTCAAGTGGAAATTCAAGACTGCTGGCGAGCGTCGCTTTGCGGCGAAACGAATCCACAGCGCCGACCCTTCGGGCGAAACGATGCCCGACCCTTTTGATTTCTTTCTGTCGTCACCCGCTATCAGCAATGGAACAGTCTACTTTGGCAGCGGCGACGGAAACGTCTATGCGCTGGACGCCGCATCAGGCGACTTGAAGTGGAAGTTTCAGGCTGGCGACGTAGTTCACTCCTCGCCGGCAATCGCGGATGGGACTTTATATGTGGGCAGCTGGGACAGCTACTTCTACGCGATAGACGCAGCCACGGGGAAAGAGAAGTGGCGCTTCAAGACGGGCGAGGACCATAAGATATATAACCAGGTCGGCATTCAGGCCTCGCCGGTGATTGCCGAAGGCATGGTTTATTTCGGCTGCCGTGACTCGAATTTTTATGCGCTCGACGTGCAAACCGGCGCTCAGCGCTGGGTGTTCAACAACAAGGGGTCGTGGGTGATCGGTTCGGCGGTGGTGAAAGCAGGCAAGGTCTACTTCACGACTTCAGATTCCGGTCTGTTTCACGCCGTGGACGCCAAGACGGGCGCACCCATTTTTTCACTGAAGTTCATATGGCCCATGTTCTCTTCGCCGGCAATCGCGGGAAACACGCTCTACATCGGCAGCCATTCAGGAAAGGTTATCGCGATCGATTTGGGAGCACAAAAAGAAGCCTGGGAATTTCAGACAGATGGGGCCAAGGAAAACGGACCAACCTTTAGCAAGAATGACGGCTCGCCCAACTATGAAGCCGCATTCTCGGATTTATTTTATGACAACATGGTGGTAGGCGTGACGCGAATGCTGCGTGTGGGGGCAGTCCTCTCTTCCCCGGTGCCCGTCGGTAATGCCATTTATCTGGGGAGCGCGGACGGGAACCTCTATGCGCTGGAGTAAATCCTCAGGCCCAAAAGGTCCGGTCCAACGTCCGGTACTGGATCGCCTCGGCGATATGCTTGGGTTCGATGTGCGGCGCGGCCTCCAAGTCGGCCACCGTGCGCGCGACTTTGAGAATGCGGTCGTGAGCGCGCGCACTCAGGCCCTGTCTGGTCATGGCGCGCTCCAATAGCCGCTCGCTGTCGGTCGTGAGGTCGCAGTAGGTTCGAATCTGCTTGGGCGCCATCTGCGCGTTGCAATAGATCCTTTCTTTGCCAACGGCAAAGCGATTGAGCTGGATCTCTCGCGCGCGCACTACGCGCTCGCGAATCTGTGTGGAGCCTTCGGGAACCGGCCCGCTGCGGAGTTCCTTGTAATTCACAGCTGGAACGTCGATATGGATATCAATGCGATCGAGCAGGGGACCGGAGATCTTGGAGACATAGCGCTGGATCATCGGCTGCGTACACTGGCATTCGCGTGAGCGGTCATTGAAATATCCGCAGGGACAGGGATTCATGGCGGCAGCAAGCATGAAGCGGGCCGGGAAAGTCAGCGACATGGATGCGCGAGCGATGCAGACGGTGCCATCTTCCAACGGTTGGCGCATAACTTCCAGAACATTGCGGGGAAACTCGGGGAGCTCATCGAGGAAGAGCACGCCGTTGTGGGCGAGAGAGACTTCTCCCGGCCGGGGAACTACTCCTCCGCCGATAAGGCCTGCGTCAGAAATGGTGTGGTGGGGAGCGCGGAAAGGACGATTGGCCACGAGTCCCGAGCTGGAGTCGAGAACCCCGGCGACGCTGTGGATCTTGGTCGTCTCCAGCGCCTCTTCGAAAGTGAATGGAGGCAAGATCGATGGCATACGCTTGGCCAGCATGGTTTTCCCAGAGCCGGGCGGGCCGATCATCAGGATGTTGTGGCCGCCGGCAGATGCCAATTCCAGAGCACGCTTTGCAGTCTGCTGACCGCGGACGTCTTTGAAATCCAGCGCAAAGTGCTGGGCGTGCAGCAGGGTCATTTCGGGGTCACTGACGAGCGGGGCAACCGCCTGAGTGCCGTTCAACAGCCCGACGACCTCCAGGAGCGACTTGACGGGATAGACGCTGATGCCGCTAACCACCGCTGCTTCGCGAGCATTGGCCTCTGGAACGATCAAATTTGGGAACTTGTTGGCGCGAGCAGCGATGGCGATGGGAAGCGCGCCACGCACTCCGCGGACGCTCCCGTCGAGTGAGAGCTCGCCGACGAGCGCAAAGTCGTTGAGTTCTTTTCTAGTGAGCGCACCGTAGGCGCCAAGGATGCCAAGCGCCATGGGCAGATCAAAACCAGAACCTTCTTTCTTGATATCCGCCGGGGCCAGATTGATCGTGATCTGCGTCGCGGGTATGTCGTAGCCGCAATTGCGGAGCGCCGAACGTATCCGCTCACGGCTTTCGCGCACGGCGGCATCAGGCAATCCCACGGTGTGAAAGTGATCTTCGGACGTGCGCAGGCCAGAGACATCCACTTCGACCTCGATGACCGAGGCATCAATACCGTAGACGGCGGCGCTGAGCGTCTTAAAAAGCATGAGCGATCAGCCTATCGTGGTTTGCGGACAAAGCGAGGGAGATTCGCGCTGTGTTCGGAAAACGGAAAATCAGCTCGGGAGAGGTTACTTTAGTGTGTTCGCGCCTCTTGAAACGGGTCGCACATACCCTTAACATCATCTAGATTTCCCCAACTCTGGGCACCTGGCAGAAGTGCGCAGAGCACCTCCATAGACCGGAGCAAAGGACTGAATGGGCCGCCGCCGCGAAGAGCGATTACAGGTCAATCTGCCTGTACGTGTGTGGGGCATGGATCGGAACGGAAAACCGTTCATTCAATCGGCACGAACGGTGGACGTGACCCGTATGGGGGGACGCCTGCGCGACCTATTCTGCCTGGAGAAAAAGGGTGAGATCATCCGCATTCAGCATGGCGGACAAAAGGCAAACTTCAAGATCACCTGGGTGGGAAACCCCGGCACAGCTGAAGCCGGGCAGGTTGGCATCTACTGCATAGAGCCTGACAAGTACATCTGGGGAGTGTCGCTGCCTAAGAAAGCTGGTCCCGACACCTACAAAGTGGCAGACGAATCCGAGTTCGTCTCCTTCAATGATCCGCCTGCGGCAGGCGCAGCCGGCACGCAGGAGCGATGGACTGGAGTCAATCCTTCCATTGTTCTGACCCAGGGTGAGAACCGCCCCGGCAAGAAGCGCGTGCATCCGCGCTACGCCTGCAATGGGAGCGTAGAGGTTGCGCCAGAGGGCTCCGTGATGCCTGTGTGGTGCATGCTGAGCGACATCAGCATCTCTGGCTGTTACGCGGAAACGACTTCCCCGCTACCGGCGCACACGCGTGTGCATTTCGTGTTGAAGGTCGGTGGCATGGAGATTTTCGGACGTGGTGTAGTGCGCACGGCACATCCAGGCGTGGGTATGGGTGTCGGCTTTACAAATCTAAGCACTGAGGACACCGAACGGCTTGAGCTCTTTCTGGAGAAGCTGAGGCAAGAAGCAGAAGCTGCTACTGCGCCAGTGGCCCCCGCTAAGCCCGTGCCGACGCCTGCTCCGGTGGTCGAGACGCCGCCGCCGACCCCGATCCGGCCCCCGCTGCATGACCGAAGTCTGCTGGTCGCGCATAACCGGCCGAAGGCAGATTCGGCTGAAGAGGCGCCTGTAACGCTCAATGCGAACATCATGGACAGGCTGACGCAGCTCCGCAGCGATCTGTGGGAGATGCAGCACTCGCTGCCTCCCAATACGGTCGACTCCCGCCTGCTTCGCGAAGTGAAAGAAGCCGTTGACCACGCCCGGCATAGCTTTTGGGCAGTACAGCAGTGGCTGGAGCTGCAAAGCCAAAAGCGCGATCCCTTCAAAGTGTTGCAGAAACTCTACACCGACCGCATCCGCACCGCCCGCGAATTAGGACGGCAGCTGGCGATGGATATAGACGCGGCTGAGATCGATGTTGATCTGGAAGGACTGGACGACCTCTATCTGGCAATTCGGGATCTGCACACTCGACTGGCAAAACTCTTGCACAAGAGCGTCAAATAGTTCTCGTCGAGAGTCATCTTTCGATCGCCATAGCAACAGAGTTTCCACCGCCCAGGCAAAGAGCGGCGATACCCTGGTGCGCGTCCCGACGAATGAGTTCGTAAAGCAATGTCACCAGAACGCGGGCGCCACTGGCCCCGATAGGATGACCGATGGCAACGGCCCCGCCATTGACATTGACCTTGGCGGGATCAAGGCCGAGTTCTCGGATTACAGCAAGGGCCTGGACGGAGAAAGCTTCGTTCAATTCGTACAAATCCACCTCTTCATTCTTCCATCCCGTCTTCTGCCAGAGCTTGCGCACGCCGGAAACAGGCGCCATCATCACCCACGCAGGCTCAACACCGCTGGTGGCCTGAGCGACAACACGAGCCATGGGCTCGGCTCCAAGCTGCCTGGCCTTCTTGTAACTGGTAACCACGACTGCGGCGGCACCGTCGTTCACTCCGGGCGCATTCCCAGCGGTCACCGTGCCGTCTTTCTTGAAGGCAGGCTTCAAGACACGTAGAGCTTCGATGGACGCATCCTCACGTACACTTTCATCCTTATCAAATATCACGGGCTTCTCACCCTTTTTCCTGGCTGGAAGCTCAACCGGAACAACTTGTGATTTGAAGCGACATTCACGCCAGGCATCGGCCGCTTTGCGATGCGAGTTCAACGCAAACTCATCCTGCTGCTCGCGCGCAATACCATACTTTTCCGCCACGTTCTCGCCGGTAATACCCATGTGATAGTTGTTGTAGATATCCCAAAGACCATCGTTGACCATGGAGTCGACCACCTGGCCGTTGCCCAGACGGTAGCCTTTGCGAGCCTGCGGAAGCAGGTACGGGGCATTGGTCATGGATTCCATGCCACCGGCGACAACAACCTCGCTATTGCCGGTCTGGATGGCTTGGGCAGCGAGCGCGACGGCCTTGAGACCCGAACCACAGACTTTGTTGATGGTCATGGCGCCGACAGCCGGGGAAAGGCCGCCATAGATCGCAGCCTGACGCGCCGGGTTCTGACCCAGGCCAGCCGAGACTACGTTGCCCATGATGCATTCATCCACCTGGCCGGGTGAGACCTTGGCGCGGCTCACAGCTTCGCGGACGACGATCGAACCAAGCTGGGGGGCACTCATCTCGGCGAGCGAACCTTGAAATTTTCCCACCCCTGTACGTACGGCAGAGAGGATAACTATATCTTCGTCACGATAGTGCGGCATAGATCGCGCTCCTGCTGAACCGCTGAAATCTCTATTATAAGATGGTCAACCTATGGTTATGGATTCTTCGACTGCTTCAGAACCTGCGTCGCCTGAGACGGCGCCAGTTCGGAATGCTATTTCAGGCGCCATCGCTCCGTGGTGGCATACGGGGCTTCTGATTGTGTTTCTGCTGTTTGCCTCGTACAGCCAGGCGAACACGCTGGGAGGAATCGTCAGGCAACATGGCCGCAGCTCGCTCTATGTCACGACGATGGCATTTGAATGGGGAATGATTGTCTACATCTGGTTTGGGCTGCGCAGTCGAGGCGCGCGCTTACCAGAGATCGTCGGCGGCGCCTGGGGTAGAGCGGAGGATGCGCTGATCGATGGGGTGATTGCCGTCGCCTATTTGTTTTGCGCGCTACTCGTTCTCTCTGCCGTCCGGCTGGCGGTCGGACTTCTCAGCTTCAACCGTGCCGAAAACCTGCAGAAGCTGAACGAGACTTCAAAGACACTGGGCGTCTTGGCCCCGCACGGGCGCGTGGAACTCATTCTCTTCATTCTGTTAGCCATGACTGCGGGGTTCTGTGAAGAGTTAATCTTCCGCGGATATTTTCAGCGACAATTTCAAAGCGTGACCGGCAGCGTCGCGGCAGGAGTCGTGCTGCAGGGTATTCTGTTCGGCGCGGCGCATGGATACCAAGGTTGGCGGTGGATGATCACTATCGCTGTCTACGGAATGCTGTTCGGGATCCTGGCGACGTGGCGCAGGAGTTTGCGGCCGGGAATGATCGCACACTTTCTTCAGGATTTTGGCAGCGGTCTGGCGCTGTGGTTCATGGCCCAACATCCAGAGTTTTTCCCGCACTAAGATCCGGTCCGATTTCCCACGAACCATTTTGCTGCAGAAGAGAGTGGACCTTGTGACTTGCAGGGCTGATTTTTTTCTTGACATCATTTTTCAATCACCTTATACATTCAATAAGTGCAACAAGACATCGTTGCGAATCATCCATGATGAATGGAAAGGGAGAATAGACAATGGCAGCTAAGAAAAAAGCGAAGAAGAAAAAGAAACACTAACTCTTCGAGTGTAAGACGGGAGGGGACGCGAAACGCGTCCCCTTAGTTTTTTGGCGGCAACCTTTCCTGCGCGCGGTCGCTCTCCAGCCTCCTGCGGTCCTCATCGAGCAACGGAAGTTGTTCGGATTGGTCACTGGCCAGGGTTTCGACTCGCCTCTCCAGGCGCTCAAACTCGCGGATAGAGTCTTCGTAACTTCGGGCAGCGTTCTTCAGATGACCGCCAACTTTGCCATATAGGTCGTCGAATTTGTCGAGTTCAACCTCGAGCGACTGAATCCCCCGCAGCACCTGCTCCGCGCGCTGGCTGATACGCAGACTGTTCAGACCGATCATGATGGTCTGCAAATAGGCGTAGAGAGAGTTGGGCGATACCGGCAGTACGCGCCGCTCGGCGCAATACTCGTAGAGGTCATCGCCATCGTCATTGCGGATGATCGCCTCGTAATAAACGTTCTCGGCCGGAATGTACATCAGTGCGAACGGAAGCGTGCCCTCCGCCGGCTGAATGTATTTGCTGGCAATCTCATCGATCCGCTTTTTGAGGTCCTTGAGGAATTCGCGGCGAGCTCCCTTTGCCTCAAGTTCCGAGGAAGTCGTGGCGATGCGGCGAAAGTTCTCGAGAGAAAACTTGGAGTCAATCGCCACCAGTCCCTGCGGCAGGCGAACAATGGCATCAACGATCTCGCCGCTTGAAAAACGGTGATGCGTGGCAAACTGCTCGCGGGGAAAAACATCAAGCAGCAGGCTCTCAAGCTGGGTCTCGCCAAAGCCGCCGCGCAGCTTGGGGGACCTAAGCACATGTTCCAGTTGCGCCATGGAACGGGCGAGTTCGGCGATCTGCCGCGCCTGTCCTGTGATCTCACCAACCTGATTCTGCAAACCGGCAAATGTACTCTGGACGCCGGCGATGCGAGCATTGACCTCCTGCGCGCCCGAGCGCATTGCTTTAGCGTTTTCTTGCAGGCGCTCGTTGACCTGACGGCTCATACTATCGAGGCGAGTACTCACCTCGGCCGTGGCGACAGCGAGAGAGTTGTGCATGGATGATTCCAGGGCTTGCATGCGGGAACCAACCAGAGCGTGGATGGCGAAATAGACCGCGAGAAGGGCCACGGCAGCCAGAACGATCCAAAGAAGGGTCCCCATTTCAAAGCACCTGAAGGGCCGGGACGGCCTGGTTTACCTCGATGTTGTACAAACGCTCCTCCTGCGTCGGACACACGAGATTAAAGTTGCACCAGCGGCAATGGTAACCCGGCTTGGGATCGAATCGTCCCTCGCGGACCAGATCGGCGGTTTCCCTCACCAGAGCGGCAATCCTAGCGAGTTGCGCAGAGGTGCGCGAAGTAGAGACGGCGCTGTCGGTCTCGAGATTGTAGTAAGTCAGCCGGTCCGGCGAGAGCTGCCAGCATTCGCGTGCAGCCAGCGCATAGAGCGAAAGCTGGACGCTCTCGTCCGCATCCTCTTGCGTTTGCGGATTACCGGTCTTGTAGTCAATGATCGCGACCCGGCCTTCGGGAAGGCGGTCGATCCGGTCGATCCTGCCTCGAACTTTGATACCGCTTACGTCAAAAGAGAAGCTTTGTTCCGCGCTGATCACATCCGGCCTCGCTTTGCCAGAGTGGGATTGCATGAACGCATGCAATTGCCTGGCCGCCTGTTCTTCCAATAGGCGCACTTGAAGAGGCTCATGAATCATTGCGCTTCGAAAAGACTCCCGAAATGCGCGAAGAACTTCAGCCTCGGAGGGCATTGACTTCGCTGCCAGATTCTCGCCTAAGAACTTGAGGGCCTTATGCATAGCCTCGCCATAGAGCAGCGAGGCTGTTGGCTCGGACTGGATCCTCCATTCGTGGGCAAGCTTGAACTGAAGCGGACATTGCTGATAGCGGTCTATTGCCGTTGCACTGAGGCTGAAACCAAGCTCTCTTGCTGCGAAAGGCGCCAGCAGCCAGGACGCCAGCCCACTCTGTGGCTCGACTGAGGCCGCAATTGCCAAGCCGGGCTCGCGCGCACTCCTCTCTTGCCACCAGTGGCGCAGGCCGGACTCGCTCATCAACTCACGCAAATAGCCCGGTGGTGTCGGGTCCTTCTTCCCTTGCCCCCTCTTGGAAGAGATCGTCAGAGTATCGCGGGCACGCGTCATAGCGACGTAAAAGAGCCGCCTTTCTTCTTGCGGATGAAGCTCACGCTCTGAGACCTCCGGTGCATATCCCCGCAACAAGCGCGCAGGAAACTCGAACAGAGGCTCACGAAAATTACCCGGAAACGATTGCGACGTGGCACGCAAAACAAACACGTGCCTGAACTCAAGCCCTTTGGCTGAGTGTACGCTCATGAGCTGGGTGACTTCTTCGCTGCCGCACTGCGCAGCAATGACTCCGCCAGACTCCTGGTAGTACTTTAAGTACTCCAGGAACTCTGGAAGCAGTTTCGTCTTGGTTGTCGGCTTCTCCTGCCATTGCTCCACAAATCTTCTGATGGCCAGGGCCGTGGCAGGCGCCATTTTCAGATCAAATGCCTGCATGACTGCGTTGCATACCTCAGCTGCTGCCGCTGTCTCCAGTGCTACCGAGGAACGGACTTCATCCAACCTAGAAAGAACCTTCTGGCCCTCAGGGAGTGCGCTCAGCAGGGCGCGAAGATCAGGGTCGTGTTTCCTCCACAACAAACCAACCAGTTCATCGCCATTCACTCCAAACTGCGTAAGCGAAGCAACGCGCAATAGGCTGAGGCTCTCCTCCGGGAATGCCAATGCGGTCAGGCAGGCAATGAGGTCCCGAACTTCAGGCGTTCCCAAGAGATCCAGATTGGCCACGGCGAAGAGAGTTCCCTGCCGCGCAAGCTCACTCAACAGGATGTCCTTATGAGCGTGCAGTCGGTAGAGCACGGCGCAATGGCCCTTGCCGCACGGCTCGCGCTCATGGAGCTTTGCCAGAGCAGCTGCAACCTCGCCGGCCTCGGCTTCGTAGCTGGACCCGATTGAGATTGCAACCGGGCGCCGAACGTCCGTCGCTCCCATCACGCGCTGCCGATCGCGCTCGGACTCGAGCGGTTCGCGAGCGAATCCTGCGAAGCGCTCGCTCCCGCTGCCTACCTCGGGGTTTCGGGAGATGACAGCATGCGCCAAACGTAGAATCGGTGTGGTTGAGCGGTAATTGCTCTGCAGCCGGACCAGAGCTGCGCGAGGATAGCGAGCGAGGAATTCTTCGAACGCCCAGCTCGAGGCGCCACGAAAACGGTAGATGGCCTGATCGGGATCGCCAACAGCGAATACATTTTGCCGCTTGCCGGCCAACAGCTCCGCCAATGTGATCTGCGCCATGTTCGTATCTTGAAATTCATCAATCAATATGTACCGGTATCTCTTTTGCTCTACCGCCAAGAGCTGAGGGTCGCTTTGCAGAAGACGGACTGACTCTGAAATCAGATGCCCAAAGGTGTAAAGCTTGTCGGCACGGAGCATCTCCTCCACCTGGCGATAGGTGTCTGCAATCTCCTGGCATCGCGCCAATGTCTCCTCTTGGCTCAAAGATTCATCGGGCTTGGAGACGCGCGGCGCGGGTAATCTTCCGGCCCTAACGTCTTCCAGAAATCGCTCATAATCCTCAGGCGTGATCAGTTCATCGTGACAGCGGGTGAAGAACCTGTTCAGCTCGGTCAGGAACTGACCAAGGTTCGCAGCTTTGATGAAGCGACTGAGCGGCAGTTCGGCAACACGGCGGCGCATGTAAATCCAGAGATCGCTCTCTGCGGTGAGCAGGCCAAACTCGCGGCCGGCGCGGCGCAGGAGCCCATAGCAGTAACCATGAAACGTAGTGCCCGGCGCGCCGGTGGAAAAGAGGAGGCCTAGATTTGCAGCTACCCGCTGGCGAAGCTCAGCGGTCGCATTCTCCGTATAGCTGACGGCTAGAATCTCGTCTGGGGCCGCCAGATTGCGGCTCACTAACCGGTGGATGCGCTCCACTAATACGGATGTCTTGCCTGTGCCGGCTCCGGCTAAGACCAGCATGGGACCGCGCTCATGCTCGATCGCGTGCAGCTGCGCTTTGTCCCAAGTCGTAGTCATTATCTGGTCCTGACACCGATTATGCGTCAGCGTGAGGCCATCAGCAACTTGGCAGCAGATCAGCGCGGGTGAGTCTGGGATGCTGCGATGCAGATAGCGATAGCGGCTACCGCAGCTGTCTCCGCCCGCAGGATCGCCGTACCAAGCGAGGCTGGCTTCCAGCCCGCCTCGGTGAAGTCCGCCAGCTCATCATCGGTCCATCCACCCTCCGGGCCAATGGCCAGTATCAGGGAGCGCCCGAAGCCAGAGCTGAGCGAATCGGGGAGAGTCAGACAACCCTCCCTCTCTGAGAGTACGATGCGCAAATCACCCTCCAGAGAAAGAGCCTGCAGCAGAGGCACCGGTTCGGCAATCGATGGAAGCTCGGCACGTCTGGATTGTTCCGCTGCCTGCAGGGCTATACGTTGCCAGCGATGGCCGCGTTTGGTCGCGGCCTCGGCAAAACGCTTCTCTGTGCGGCGAGCAATTACCGGATAGATGGCTGCAACGCCAAGCTCTGTCGCTTTCTCAATGGCCCACTCCATACGGTCGAATTTGAAGACCGCCAGCAGCAGAGAAATCTTCAGATACAGGCCCGGGGCCCCTTCAAGCGGAGCGCCCAACTCAAATTCAACCCGTGAATCGCTGACTGAGAGAATCGTTCCCAGATAGGTACGCGGTGCAGAATTAGGTCCGACGCTTATTTCGAACTGCTGGCCGACCTTAGCCCGCAGCGTACGGCTAAGATGCGCGGCGTGCTCACCCAGGAGAGCGGCACGGTTACGAGCAACATCATGTTCATCGGCGATCCAGCGGCGGCGAGTCATTCTTCCGCTGGCCGTTCAGGAGAACATATCCTTGACTTTTCGAAGCAAAGTCTTCGGTTGAGGACGATTTTCAATCGTCAGGGTTTCGCCGAGCTCCTGCAATAACTCTCTTTGCCGCTTGGTCAGCTTGCCAGGAATCTGAACACGGACCTCAACGAATAGGTCTCCTCGTCCGTGACCTCGCAAGACGGGTACACCCTTTCCTTTCAGACGCAAGGCGGTCCCGCTCTGTGTGCCCGCAGGGACGCTCAGCTTGAGCTCGCCATCGAGGGTTGGCAACATGATCTCCGCGCCCAACGCTGCCTGAGCTAACGAAACGGGTATAGCGCAGTACAAGTCCCTCCCTTCGCGCTCGAAGAAAGCATGCTCCCGAACCTTAAGCGTGACGTACAGATCACCGGCTGAACCACCCTGCACACCGGCATGCCCCTGGCCGGAGAAAAGAATCCTGGTCCCATCCTCAACTCCGGCCGGCACCTTAACGCTAACGGTCTTTTCAAGCGGCACCCGTCTCTCGCCGCGGCAGCCACTGCAGGGATGTGCAACCACGCTTCCCGTACCAGAACACTTTGAGCACGGCCGCGTTATGCTGAAGAACCCCTGCTGAAAGCGCACCTGGCCTCGTCCGCCGCAACTTGAGCAAGGAACCGGTTGTGCGCCGCCCTCGCCGCCCGTCCCGTTGCATTTCTCGCACTCCGATAAAGCTCTTACGCGGACTTCAGTCGTCTTGCCAAAGATTGCTTCTTCAAACTCGAGAGCAAGTTCCACCCCCACATCGGCGCCCTGGCGCACTCTGCCGCGACGGGAATTGCCACCTGCTCCGAACAAGTCGCCGCTGATGCCAAAGAGGTCGCCAAAGATGTCTGAAAGATCCTGGAACGGAAAACCGCCGTCGAAGGGATTTGCAGGGACATTCACCCCCCCGTGGCCAAAGTGGTCGTAGCGGGAGCGCTTTTCCGAATCAGCAAGAACGCTGTAGGCTTCGGATGCTTCCTTAAACTTTTCTTCCGCCTCGAAGTTTCCCGGGTTCCTATCAGGATGAAATTGCAGAGCCAGCTTGCGATACGCACTCTTGATCTCAACGTCGGAGGCTGAGCGTGCTACTCCTAGAATCTCGTAGTAATCGCGTTTCGCTTTGGCTGGCAGTTCTATCTTCCTCGTTCGGAAAAGAAGCGCTAACTACGGGGATTGCTTGCAACCCGCACCATCGCTGGTCGAAGCAACCGATCCTTGAGCCTGTAGCCCTTTTGCAAGACTTCCATCACCTGATGATCAGGTAGATCCTTGGCAGGCACCATTTCCACCGCCTGATGCAACTGTGGATCAAAAACCGCATTCTGGGCAGGAACCTCATGTAATCCCAGCTTGCTCAAAGTGTCGTGAAGTTGCTTGGCGGTGAGCTCGACACCGGTTTTCAGTTCAGAGTGTTCCTGGCCGGCATTCTTCAAAGCCAAATCGAGACTATCGAGCACTGGCAGCAGCAAGCGGACAGCTTCTGCTACTGCATATTCTCTGAACTCCTGTTGCTCACGCTGCGCGCGCTTGCGGTAGTTCTCAAATTCCGCCTGCAGCCGCGCTAGCCGGTCGAGGAGCTCATCACGCTCCCGCCTGGCTTTCGCTGACGTATCCTCCGCGGGCACTGCAGGAGCAGCATCAGCAACAGGAGAGTCCGGCTCCCCGGGCTCCGCCACGGGCAATTCATGCGCCAAATCCTCTGGCTGAATCGGATTCACCTGAATCTTGGGCATAGCGTTCTCTAACAAACCTCAGTAAGGCTTAGATTCTTCTTCAGTCGCATTGAGGATGCGGTCAAAGAGCCGCGCGATATAAGACACGGCGGTAATCGTGTGCTCGTAATCGATGCGCGTAGGCCCCAACACGGCCAATGAGCCCATTACCTCGTTGCCGATGCGCGCGGGGGCGCCAATCAGCACAAAATTTCGCAGGTTTGGAAGCGTGTCTTCAAGACCTATGACCACGCGCACAGCCTCCTGGCGCACATCCAGATAGGCAGCCAAAAGGTCCGCAACTCTTTGCTTCTCTTCCAGAACCTGCAGTAACTGGCGGAGACGGTCGCGATCCTCTTCATTGGCAACCAGGTTCGAGACTCCCTCCAGGTACACTTCCTGAGTTGGCTCCTCAGGCGCCAAAGCCCCGCGCCTGTAGAGCTGCTCCAAAGAGCGCATCATGCGGTCGTAATCGCTTCGCGCTTCGTCCAGGCGACGAGCGACTTCGGCGCGAAGACGTTCCATCGTCCAGCCCCGGAAATTCTCATTGATGTAGCTGGCTGCCAGGTCGAGATCGGCCTGAGTGAGATCGCGCTCCAATCGCAGAATACGGTCCCTCACCACGCCAGACCTGGTCACAACCACCGCGAGAACTTTGTTCTCCGCCTGGCGCGAGAAATAGACGTGCTCCAACGCATTGGTCGCACCGGTGGAAGTCATTGCCAAGCCAACGCCGCTGGAGATGAGCGAAAGCACGTGAGAGGTGCGCTCCATGAACTCCTGCACATCGGTCACGCCGCTGAAAGAACCCTCGATCTTGTCCTGCTCGCTCAACGAGAGTGTCGCCTTGCCACTGATCTGTTCGACAAAATACCGATAGGCTTCGGCCGTCGGTACGCGTCCTGCGGAGGTGTGCGGTTGTTCAAGAAAACCGGCTTCCGTCAAATCAGACATCACATTTCTGATAGTGGCTGCGCTCAAACCCTCACGATTGTCTCTAGCCAGCGTGCGGGAACCTACCGGCTCGCCGGTGGCAATGTAGGTCTGCACGATCGCTGTGAGAATCTCGCGTCCGCGAAGCCCGATCTGTGGCGACTGTGGCATGTAAGTCTATGATAATGAAACTGTTATAAGAATCTTGAAATTATTTTACCACGGCGAGGAAGAGGTTGGCACTCTAGTGCCAACAGTGCCAAGCGCCCATATCCCCTTACACGATTTGGATGACGCGGTCGCCAGATGCAGCGTTCACTTCAGCCACGCGGGCGGTGACTCGGGCGGCAAGTTCATGAAAGGACCTGGCTGAGGGATTCGTTTCGGGCTGCAGCGCAATCGGCCGACCGCCGTCGCCACCCTCGCGGACTCCCGGATCGAGGGCAATCGAGCCCAGAAAAGGAATACTGAACTGCCGTGCAGTTCGCTCTCCACCTCCCTTGGAGAATATATCGACTTCATGCCGGCAATGCGGGCAGATGAAATGGCCCATGTTTTCGACGAGCCCAAGGATATCCACTTTTAGCTGGCGAAACATCTCAATCGCTTTGCGAGCATCCTGAAGTGCAACATCTGAGGGTGTAGTCACAACGACGGCACCGGTAACAGGAACAGTCTGAATCAGAGATATAGCCACATCGCCAGTGCCGGGTGGAAGGTCAATAATCAAGTACTCCAACGCGCCCCACTCCACCTGCTGCAGAAACTGCCGGATGATCGAATGCAGCATGGGGCCGCGCCAAATCAGCGGCTTATCGCCGGGATTCAGCAGACCAACGGAAATGGTTCTAACGCCAAACTGCTCAAGTGGTTCGATACGGTTTTCCCCAACGACGCGCGGCTGGGCTACAGTCCCCATCATTAGCGGGACATTCGGGCCGTACACATCCCCATCGAGCAAGCCGACTTTGTGACCGAGGGAGGCCAAAGAAACCGCGAGGTTGACGGCAACTGTAGTCTTGCCAACGCCTCCCTTCCCAGAGCCGATGGTGATCACATTCTGGACTCCAGGGAGAGTTTGCGGGCCTGGCGCGGACGGGCCAGGATGATGATGTGAGTGAGCGCCCATGGTTTCTGTTCCGGATGCAATTATACGTGCTAAGCGGGTCTATACCGAGGGAGGCGGTCTGGCGAAAGGACCTTGAGCCTAGGAAGCTGCTGGTCTTTTGCAGAAAGCAGCGGCGAAGCGATATCCCAACCGATGTTCAGATCAGGGTCGTTCCAAATGATCCCCTGTTGATCGTCAGGGTAATAGTAATCCGTGCACTTATAGAGAAATTCGGCCGTTGGGGAGAGGACCAGGAATCCGTGGGCGAAACCTGCTGGGATAAAAATCTGGCGATGATTCTCAGCGGTCAGGAGTTCTTTTGCCCACTTACCAAAGTGAGGAGATTCCAGGCGGATGTCCACAGCCACGTCGAGAACGGCCCCTTGTATCACGCGGCAAAGCTTGGCCTGCGGATGGACCAGTTGAAAATGCAAGCCGCGCAACGCTCCCTGAACTGATTTTGAATGATTATCCTGCACGAACCTTGCTCGGATACCGAGTCTTTCGAATTGTTCTTCTCGGTAACTTTCGAGGAAGAACCCTCGATCGTCCTGAAAGACATTAGGTTCGATGACGACGACCCCTGGCAACGAGGTTTCAATGAGCCGCAAGCAAAGACCTCTCGTGAAAGACTGGATATTCTATCCGTTGAATTGAATCAAGTGGGATGAACTGGTGCAACAGTTGCCGCGATCTCACGAGCTCGCAGTGCAATCTTTAGAGCGGCGACTCCCTGCTCCAACGGGCATTCGGTCGCTACCCCCCGTTCCACGCACTGCAAGAAATGACGCATCTCATCCACGTACATGGTATTCACTTCCCAGCCTGCCGGAAGTTGCTGACGCCGTTCCAGTCCAGATCCACTCCGTACCTCGACCCAGGGCTGTTCAAAATCCCAATAAATGGTGCCCAATTCGCCTACAATCTGACAGCCACGCCGATAGTCGCGCTGCATAAAACTCAGGTTAATGCTGCTGAGCACGCCGCTGGCATGGTGCAGCAGGATTTCCGCAGTACCCTCGACTGGGATTTGCAATAACTCAGCCGGAACAATGGCGGCAGCCAGCACCGTCGCGGGACCGAAGTACCAGAGCGCCAGGTCGATCTCGTGAATGCAGTCTAACAAGACTCCTCCTCCGCGATTAGGATCAGCGGTATAACTCTTGCGGAAATTGGAGGAAGGACGCCAATCCGGGAGGTACGAGCCGGTCTGGATGCGAGCTGCAGTCACGGCCCCAATCGCACCTGAGCGCAGGAGTGCCTTTACTGCCGCGGGACCCGGGTGAAAGCGCATGTTGCAGCCCACCATGGTCACCAAAGCACTACTCCGAGCCAGTGTTTCCAGCTCCGCCAGACCTTCCAGGCGATTGCTAAGGGGCTTTTCCACGAACAGATGCGCCTGACACCGAACCGCCATCAGCGCCAATTCCAGATGGGCTTCCGGAGTCGCTGTCACAAGAACAGCTTGCGGCTTGCATTTCCAAACCGCCTGGAGGGTCGAACTGGGCTCCAGCTTCGGAACATTGCGAAGAAAGACCGCGACATCGGGTTCGGGATCGTAAACAAGGAGCTCGTGGCGCCCTTCGGCCTGCAGATTACGCAGGTGGCGGCGACCAATGGATCCGCAACCGAGCACGGCGATGCGCATTGTTTGTGAGAATAGCAGTTTGCCGGATTTTCACCAGAACAATTCAACGGGAATCGGCGGTGCGGGGAGGTACCTTTCCTTCAACCACTGCCGTGACCAGCTCCAGGAACGTCTGGGCGTCGTGCAAAGAAGCGCTTTCAGCGGCAATGGGTTCGTGGCAGAGCACACGCAGCATCTCAGTCGCACGACGTATTCGATAGCCGTGGATGAGCAGATCGGCGTCGGCACCCTGCCGGCTCGCAAGCTCATCAAGGTAATACCAGAGAAATCGCCGTAACTCATCCACAGCCGCTTTGAAACGACTTAGAACCTCCAGCCCTGAGGGGTCGTTCATGAATTCGTGCGCCGGACCGGGCTCGGGGGTCAGTGCCCGCCGGTACAGCTCGCTTTGCACTTCATTCAGTTCTTCTGTAACTCTCTGAATCTTGATGAGGATGTTGTCCATTCGCGGTCCGCCCTCTTAACCAACAGGCAAAACTGTATTTTGCAGCGGGTTGCGAGAATGGTCAAAGCACGAAGGTAACCGGGTTGACTGTTCGCGATGCGCTGACTGCACTATCCTCTTGCTGTTGAAAAGATGTATGACCGGGCCTCTTTCCACCAGCCGCTGGAAGACTGCACGCAGCTTCCCTCGGTTCGCCGTCGACTTGCCGCTGCAAGTCAAGCGCGCACAGCAGACGGGAACCCTGCAGTGTCGAACGGTTGATATCGGCCTAGGTGGCCTATGTGGCGCCACCGGCAGTGAGATCCTGCCAGTCGGCGAGCGCGTACAGCTCATGTTCGCTCTTGCCAGGGATGGCCCGGAAATCGCGGTAACGGCGAAAGTGCGCTATTCTTTGCCTCCCCGTCATGGTTTCCAGTTCCTGAACCTGAGCCCGGAGCAGCGGGAGCGTATTCGGCACGCATGCGAAGCTCTTACAATCGTGTGAGAGAGAAGCGTTGCAAGCTGTGAGTCGCCGATTCCTAGAGTGCGTTCAGAAAGTTGACCAGATCTGTCTTTTCCTGCGTTGTCAGGTGGATTTGAAAGCGATTGTCGTAGAAATTCACGACGTCAAGGAGAGTTGCGGCCCCACCATCATGGAAGAAAGGGGCACGCGCGGCAAGATCTCGGAGTCCGGGAACCTTGAATTTAGCAATATCGGCACATTTGCCGGTCGTGAGAGCAAATCCAGGATCGCTCACCTGAAATTGGCCGCCAGCATTGCATTTGAAGATGTAAAGCGGGAGATCAGGCGTTCGGCGATTCGTATCGGCAGTGCCGATATTCATTGGATTATCAACAGGGAAAGCACCCACATTCGGAGTGGCGTGACATGTGGAGCAGCTTCCCATGATGGTCACCTGCCCAGCCACGTCGTTCAAACCAGCGACACCATCGATCGTGATAAGTCGGTTATTAAAAATGGCCTGTCCGCGAGCGATGGAAAGGCGCGCCTGGGTGACACTGTCACTGCCAGACAAGTTCGACCAGGAATTGTACAGAGTAAAGACGTTCGGGTTGAAACCTGCGCCAAAGAAACTATTGGCCCCGGGAGTGAAGGCCTGTTGGGAAAGATTCTGAGCGCCCCCTTTTCCACCACTGTCAGTAAGGGAACCAGCGGCCGAATCTGTGCTCTGCGCTGTAAACAAAGCCAGCTCGAAATTGACGATGCTGGTCAACTGCGCATCCGTTGGCGGCCCATTGGACTGAGCGTGGGTAAGAGTGGCATCCTCCGCCTGACTTTTCAGGTTATCGAAGAGCTGCGGGGTTACGTTCTCTCGCTCATCCCACATGATCGTGGTTTCGAACTTCAGGTTGGTGGCCGGCAGTGGACGCCGAAACATGGCGATGTTGGAGGCACTGGTGCAACTGTATGGATCATCAACCGACTGCAGGGTAAAGTCCGCACTTGCTGGGACGGGGCGCGCGATGCGAATCAGCCCCTTGTTCAGGAGCAGGTTGTAGGCAGTCTGTTTTGCAGAAATCGTAGAGACATCGTCGGTCGGACAGGTGGACCCGTCATTGGGCGTGAAGACCGGGTCAGTCCCATTGCTGCTGCTGAAACGGGCCTGCACATGGGACGGGATGATCGTCCAACCGTCGTTTGGTTGGTGGCAGCTAACACAGGTACGTCCGTTCGTCCCCAGGCTCTTAAAGAACTCGTTGTTGAAGTTCACCGAGCCGTTGGTCGAGAAAGTCGTGAATTGACCGGAAGAGTTCGAGGATGGAGGCAGCTGGCCTGAGCTGGCGGTTTGCCCCGAACTGGTATTCGAGGCGGACGAGCCGGAACCACCACATCCCGCACTTAACAACGCCAGGCCAACTGCGGCGGTCAACAAGAATCGCCTAATCCACCTCGAATTCGAATCTCTCCCCATACCTCTCCTTAGGGTTGCCGAACTTCATCACAATTCTGGGGGATACAAACGGCTACATTAACACACTTCAATCTCGATGGAAATGGCTGAATCTCGCCTTGTGGGCCATGTACTAACGAGGAAGTTCGTCTAGGTCAGAGGCGATTGATTCGATAAGGGCCGCTTCAGCTTCGAGCACCGTGGCCACAACAGGAACACCCTCCTGAGCTTGAGCGTAATGCCGTTCTTCCAGCGGCTCACGCACTGCGGGTAATGTCTTCACGCCATAGCCGGTATAGGCTCCAGGGGCATAAATCTGGTGTTTGAACCACGGGCGTTGAGCCAATCCCTGGGCAGAGGTCAGAGCACGTTCACAACGGATGAGTTTCGCATTGAGCTTTCGTAGCGTTGCCTCAGGCAATTGAATCCCCGAAGGCTCACTGACCTTCTTGAGAACGGTCTGATAATGTTCAGCACTGCGGGTAAGGTCATCGGCTGCGTTCTGTAGAGGAGCAAAATTCAGGTACGGCGCGGGCGTCAGCTTCTGCGGTGCTGCCAAAGGCCGCTTTGGGTCACTAACCGCATCGTAGACACCCTCATCCATTTCCTTGCTGCGTTCTTTAGCCTCGTCCTGCTTTTTCTTGAGCAGCTTCTGGAGTTCGTCGATGTACTTATGAATCGTGTCGGCAAAATCTGTGAATTGATAAGGAAGCAGATCCGCATCTGCCAGCCGCATAACAGCGGTGCCTCCCGTCTGAGCTAAAGCACGGCCGTATGCGAAGTCAGTGTCAGAAAAGTGCGTATACCAGTAAAAGTCGTCATAAATAGAGTGATAAATCCCGCTGGGGTCTTCTTCACCGTAGCCGATATCGAGCGCGGAAACCCCGAGAAAATCCAGGAACCCTGTGTAGTCCGAGCCGTCGCCAAGGGCATCAATCCGCAGATCTGGGCGCTCGCGGGCTTCGCGGCGCTCGTCTTCATCGTCTCCGGAGATGGCTGAGAGCTGAGTCCTCTTCCAGACGGATATGTTCTTCTCCGGGTCATTGATGTCTTTAACCACGCCGTTAATAAAGTTTTCCAGGGAATGCGAGCCGGCTGCGCTGAAATAGCCTCTACCGTTCCCGTCAGAGTTTATATAGACGGCGGCGTGCTGGCGCAACTCATCGGCGTGCGTTTCTACCCATTCTACCGAGCCCAAAAGGCCAGGCTCTTCTCCATCCCAAGAGGCGTAAATAATGGTCCGCTTTGGTCTCCAGCCCTGCTTCAGCAAGACTCCCAGGGCACGAGCCTCTTCCAGCATCGCAACCTGGCCCGAAATGGGATCCTCGGCGCCATTCACCCATGCGTCATGGTGATTGCCTCGGAGAATCCATTCATCCGGGAACTGTGAACCGCGGATACTGGCAATCACGTCATAGACCTTCTTCGTATCCCAATTCGACTTCATGACCAGATGCACCTTCGCTGTCCCCGGCCCAATGTGATAAGTGATAGGCAACGAACCACGCCACTCTTTCGGAGCAACCCTGCCCATGATCGCTGACATCAGAGGCAACGCGTCGCCATAAGAGATCGGCATAACGGGAATGGTCAAAATGGTCTTTGCTTCTTTGATTCCAAGACGCTTGGTGCCCGGTACAGAGCCCTGGCCGGGAGTGAGCGGATCACCGGGATAGTCTGTATCCATCACCGACCCGCGCTGGACACCCTCTTTCGGCCGCAGCCCCCCCTGTGGAAATACCTCGCCAGGTCCGTATCCATCCTGCTGGGGATCAGAGTAGATCAGGCAGCCCAGCGCGCCATGCTCAGCAGCAACTTTGGGCTTAATGCCACGCCACGAGTGCCCATAACGGGCAATCACGATGGCGCCTTTGACCGAAATCCCCATGCGATCAAGAAGCTCATAGTCATCGCGCAAGCCGAAGTTCACATAGACAAGAGGTGCAGTCACATCACCATCGCCGGAATACGCATTGTAGGTAGGAAGTTGTTCTGCCTGCTGGCTTGAGGTAGGGTCAATCGCCAGAGCAGGTTCTTGCAAGCTGGCCCTGAAATGACTCGGCTCGACCATCTCCACGAGCCGTTCCTCTGGGGTTGGAAAGAGGACATCAAAATCCTCGATGTGTGCGTCCCAACCCCATTCCCTGTACTTCGAAAGAATCCACTCCGCATTTTGCTTGTCGTATGCTGAACCGACGTGATGCGGATGCGCAGTCAAGATCCGCATGCTCTCGCGCAAGACAGCGGGATCTGGGAGTGCTCTGAATCTTGCCTCCCAGTCTCGCTCGGACAAGGAGCCGCCGCTGGAGTATCCATACAGAACAGAAGGTTGGTCAAGGCTGGCTCCGGTGAGCAGGAACACCGCAAGAAGAAGAAAAAGTGTGAGTAGCCGCCGCTGCAACATCGGGATCCCTCGCAGAACTTCTGACACGCGCGCTGAAGCAAATAAAGCGGTAATTATAGCAACCAGTGTATTGCGAAGCATGAGTGTCCTATAATAGTTGCAAACTAGATTCAATAAGGAAACATCATGCCGATGCCGAAGACCGAGGCCCCGGGCCGCCTGCAGGCCGAACTAGCCTCGCGCGGATTGAGAATGACCCGACAGCGCCGCACGATTCTGAGTGTAGTGGAAACTGCGAAACAGCACCTCGACGCTAGCCAAATCCTGCGAAAGGCTCGCAAGATCGAGCCGGCCGTGGACCGAGTCACAGTGTACCGCACGCTAAATCTTCTGAAGCGTCACGGTCTTGTAGACGAACTTGACCTGATGCATCTCGAAGGCGAAAAACACTTCTACGAGCGTCGTCCCCAGCGTGATCACATCCATATGGCCTGCCTTCGATGCGGGAAGATCACCGAATTCGAGAGCCTGCTCTTCGATCGTCTGAAGGGTCAAATCCATCGCGACTGCAACTTCCACATCGTGGTCACGCGCCTCGAAATCGGAGGCTATTGCGACAAGTGCCGGACCGCCTCTGCCTAAGATGTGCTCGGTGTTGCAAGTGATTGCATGAACGTTGAAACAAAAATATCTGAGCAGACTTGACAGCACCCCACCAGAGATTTAGATTCATCCAGTTGCAACTTAGTTGTATTAAGACAAATGCGAACAATCGCCATAGCGGTTCTACTCACTTTGGGCTTGGCCCTCGGCTCCTGCAAGGCGCAGGAGGCTCCGTATTTTGTTACTTATTCCCAGCACATGGAGGAACCTGGCAATCTTGAGATTGAGACCTTTGGAGTTGCCAGCAACCCACACACTGGGAATCCATTCCTGGGCGGAAACATCGAGTTCGAGTACGGTTTGTCAGGATGGTGGACTACAGAGTTCTACCTTGACGGCCAGGTGACCAGGCACGACTCCACAATCTTTACCGGTTTCCGATGGGAGAACCGCTTCAGACCGTTGATGCGAGAACATTGGATCAATCCTGTGCTCTATGCCGAATTCGAGGACACCAGCGCAGACAAAGCCTTGCGCGAAGTTGTTGGTCATGATGGCAAGAACGATTTTGCAGAGCCTAACTATTCGGCTCGTGAAGTGAAGGAAAGGGAGTTCGAGCTAAAGCTCATCCTCGGGAGCAATTTTCACGGCTGGAACCTCAGTGAGAACTTTATCGCGGAAAAGAATGTGTCAGAAGGAGAACCCTGGGAATTCGGCTATGCCCTTGGCATCAGCCGTCCACTCAAGCTCGAGGCCAGCGCACACGATTGCACTTTCTGCCTGGAGAAGTTTCAGGCGGGCGCCGAGATGTATGGTGGCTTGGGTGACACCGAGGGTTTTGGAACGAGGCTGACCTCACACTACCTGGGCCCAACCCTCAACTGGCAAAGTCCCCACAATTTTACCTTTTCATTCTCTCCGCAATTTGGGTTGAACAATTACAGCATTCCTGTCCTATATCGGTTTGGCATCTCGTACGAAATCAATCAGCTGTTTAGTCACTTTCATCGCTGAGGATTACGGTGTCTCATCTTCAATCCAGAACGTGGATAGCGCTCATGCTCGTCTTATGTAGCGCCTTGCTCGCGCCTGCCGAGTCCGACGGCACCTGGCTGCAGAAGGTTCCCGGCAAGGAGCGGCTGAAGGCGAATCCCTATCATGAGCGGCCCGAGGCTATTGCCGCCGGCCAGCGCCTGTTCGCTGACCATTGCGCAAGCTGCCACGGCAAGTCAGCAGAGGGCAGCAAGAAACGGCCTTCCCTGCGAAGTGAGCGGGTGCAGAAACAGGCGACGGAAGGCGATTTGCACTGGCTGCTGGTGAATGGAAATCGGTGGAAAGGGATGCCTTCCTGGTCAAAGCTGCCAGACCAGCAACTGTGGCAGCTCACGGCGTTTGTAAAATCCCTCCACGATTGAGAAGGCCCTGAAACGGCAGCTTTTTAACGTCACTGTAAAGCTTGCTCGGCCACAATTCGCCAATGGCCGCAGCGGACATAGCTTTTGCTTGTCCTGGAGTATTGCTGATCCTTGCTTATGGCGTGGCTTTGTGCCGCAAGGCAGATTCAAAGCACTCCTTGATGTTCGATATGCTGGGGAAGTCAGGCTTCTCCGAATCGCCGGACGAAACTCAGCGAGTGCAGCGGCCAGTCACGCCTGATCCAGCAAACATTCCCGAGGCTGCGTTTTCTCCCAAGCGGGAAAATTCTTAATGTGATTCGATGTGTGGCCCAAGATAGAGCTCATTGACCAGCCGTCTTTGCTCGGCGGTCAGCGGCGTGAACTCGAGGCCGTGTTCTACGCCATTACTATGGCGCACGGCAGCCATGATAGAGATACTGGGCGCGTTTCCAATCTTATCCAATCTCAACACCAGCTTGTCGCCGACCTGTAAGGGCTGGGACACAAACGCCAGCGTTCCGCCCTCGCCTATATCCTTGGTAAACCCGGGGCGCTCATGGTCATTCAGAATCAGCGTAATAGGAACAGAGAGCCTATGGCGGCGATAGCGACGACCATCAACTGCACGGGCGGATCGGCGGGCCATGGAGCACTCCCTCGGGGCAAGTGAGGTAGCTTTGTAACACTTCGGAGCGCGATTGGCAACATCTGATTTTCTGCTACAGTCCGGCCGCGCCGCCTGCAAGTTTCTATCGTAACGCCGGCTGTGGCTCGTATGATGATGAACGCTGCAAAGTGGAGGCCGGAACTGAGAGTTGTTGTCTTGGCAAGAGTGTTAATCGCGCTTGTAGCAGCATTGTGGCCTTTGGGCTTGCTCTGCGCACAGGACCTTGCCCCACGGGCCTATGTCATCACCCCGATACATTCCAATGCCGTCAATCTCACCTACTCTTACTTCAGCGGCAACATTCTGCTTGATGGGGTACTCCCGATTACGGGCGCAACGGCCAAGGTGAACCTACCCGTGTTCAGCATTTATCACTCGCTCCATTTTTTTGGACGGTCCGCCAACCTCACAGCCTATCTCCCTTATGGTGTAGGCAACTTTCGGGGCACGGTTGTAGGCGCAGAAACACACGCTTACCGATCAGGGCTATGGGATTCTGCTTTTCGCTTCTCTGTAAACCTTAAGGGTGGACCGGCCATGGACATACGCGACTTCAGCAAATGGCGGCAGAAAACGCTCGTGGGCGTGAGTCTGAAGGTCGTGGCGCCAACCGGCCAGTACGATCCGACAAAATTGATCAATTACGGCGGTAATCGATGGGCATTCAAACCAGAGATTGGCCTGTCGCAAAAGTGGAAGCAATGGATATTGGACGCCTATGGTGCGGTGTGGTTCTTCACTACAAACCCAGAGTTCTTTTCACACAATCAATACAATCCAGGACTGACCTCACAATCGGAAAAGCCTATCGGCGCGTTTGAGGGACATTTGAGCTACGACGTGCAACCCCGGCTTTGGTTTTCTCTGGACGGCAACTTCTGGGTAGGTGGTCATACGAGCCTGAATGGCGTACAGAATCCCAAGACACTGCAGAGGAACTCCCGCCTGGGCGCCACGGTGTCGGTCCCAATCACCAAGCATCAGTCCGTAAAGTTCAGCTACAGCGACGGCGCATACATCCACTATGGGGGGAACTACCAAAATGCTTCGGTCGGATGGCAATATTCGTGGCATGGCAGGCCTGATTAGAAGCCAGAACAGCCCTCTTATCTAGGCAATCTGAGCTCCGAGCGGGCAGCCTAGGCCGAAATCAGATTATGGCGGAGGGCGTATCGTATCAGCTCTGCATTGCTCTTGGCGCCGAGCACACCCATGATCCGGTATTTGTGGAAAGCGACCGTTCTCGTGGTCATTTTGAGGATATCGGCAACTTCCTTCATCTGCTTCCCTTCAGCCAGCAGCGATAGCACTTCCAGTTGCCTCTCAGTCAGCTGCCCGTTGCCATTGGCAGCTGTTTCTCTGCGCTGCATAGAACCGTTCGCTCCACTTAACTGCTTCGAAATGTTGAAATTGACCTCAAGCACTTCTCGAAGAGTCGTTATCAGTTCTGAAGAGTTACACGTTTTCAGTAGACATGCGGAGGCACCTCGTCGAAAAGCTTCAACCGCAATCTTGGGATCAGAGATCATCGTCAAGTAAACGAGTTTAACCCCTGGCAAGACCTGCTTCGCCATCGCTCCGGCATCCAAACCATTGAGCTGAGGCAAGGCAATCTCGAGAACAATCAAGTCGGGCTGCAGCTTCGCAGCCGCACGCACGAGAGCGTGCCCGTTTCTCACTGTACCTACCACGTCAAACTCGGCTTCCAACAGATTCCTACACAACTCCCCGAATAGCGTGTGGTCGTCAGCAATCAATATGCGACGCCGACCCGGCGGCATACTTGTTCGTCTTCGCATAGGCGCCTCTCTTCAATACCAGCATCCAACCACGACGAAAGACGGTCAGTGACTTACATCACGCCAGTCGAGTGCTGTTTTGGAATTTGCTAGAGGTTCGAGGCGCCTCGTTCCTCCTGGGCCAAATCTAGCCGCCGGTTGGAGAGTTGCTGACCTTCCTCAGCAAGGCCGCCTCAGCGTTGCGTGCCTGCAGTATATCTTTGGTAAGGGCTCCATTGGCCTGGATAATCGTCGCGATACAGCCAGTCCAACCGGTCTGGTGGCTGGCGCCGATGCCGGCGCCGCTGTCACCGTGGAAATACTCATAAAAAAGCAGGTTATCTCGCCAAAACCGGTCGGTCTGAAGCTTTTCAGATGCGCCGAAAACCGGGCGACGGCCGTTCTGATCTCGCAAAAATGTGCTGATCAAGCGCTCGCCCAACTCAGTGGCAACTTCAAGCAGGCTACATTGTTTTCCTGAGCCAACGGGACACTCGATCGTGAAAGAATCGCCATAATAGGCGGCAAGGCGCAGCAGCGCGATATACAGGAGGAAGTTCACTGGCATCCAGACCGGCCCTCGCCAGTTGGAGTTTCCGCCAAACATTCCGCTATCGGAATCGCCTGGTACATAGGCGACACGAAACTGCTGGCCATTGAGATCGAAAACAAATGGATGTTCATGGTGGTAGCGAGATAAGGCCCGAATTCCATGCGCCCCGAAAAACTCGTTTTCGTCAAGCATCCTTGACAAGATGAGGCGCAGTTTTTCTTCGTTGACGGTGGCCAGCAGGCGCCTACCTGCAACTCCTGGCGAAGATGGCATATGCAGATTAGCTGCCAGCTCTGGGTGGCGCTCCATGAATTGCCGAGCGTGCTTGCGAAAAGCGGGCAGTCGTTGCAGGATATCCTCCTCAAATATTGCAACCGCTGCAAGTGGCAGCAGGCCAACCATCGAACGAACCTTCAAGCGAAACGCGCTTCCATCGGGAAGTCGCAGAACGTCATAGAAAAAGCCGTCTTCTTCGTCCCACATCTCATCATGATGCTCGCCAACCCTGTCCATAGCGCCCGCGATCCACATGGTGTGCTCAAAGAACTTCGATGCGAACTCTTCGTATTGTGGATTGTGCAAGGCCAGCTCAACAGAGATGCGCAGCATCTGCTGGCTGAAGAAAACCATCCAGGCAGTGCCATCTGCCTGCTCTAGAGTGCCGCCGGTGGGTAGGGGTGAACTGCGATCGAAAACGCCGATGTTGTCGAGTCCGAGGAATCCTCCCTCGAAGACATTGTTTCCCGAACGGTCCTTACGGTTGATCCACCAGGTGAAATTCACCAAGAGCTTTGAGAAGGCATATGTCAAGAACCGGAGGTCCCCTTTCCCATGATTCTGCTCTTTATCCCTCAAGTAAATCTGCATGGTGGCATAAGCATGAATCGGAGGATTGACATCGCTGAAATTCCACTCATAGGCAGGTATCTGGCCGTTGGGATGCAGGTAGTCATTGCGCAGCATCAAATCAAGCTGGGACTTGGCAAAATCCGGATCGACCAGGGCCAAGGCCAGCGTGTGGAATGCGAGATCCCAAGCGGCATACCAGGGATACTCCCATTTGTCGGGCATGGAAATGATGTCGTCATTGAACATATGAAACCACTCGGCGTTCCGCACGCGCTTGCGCATGTCAGGGGTTGAGCCAGGTCCGACATTGTGCTCCCTGAGCCAGGTATTGAGGTCATAGTAGAAATATTGCTTGGTCCACAGCATTCCTGCTAGCGCCTGGCGCATGACCACTGCGCGGTCTGGGTCCGATTGAATTGTCGAGGGAGTAATGCTCGAATAGAATTCGTCGGCTTCTGTCTTGCGCTGATCGAAAATCTCATCAAATCCGCTGAACGGACGATCGATTGGTGCCGAGTTAACCCGTTTCAGCCGCAGGCGCAAGCCCTGTGTGTCACCTGCATCTACTGTTACGAGATAGTCCGCTGAAACCTTGGTTCCTGTGGCCTGCGGGTTTACAGCATCTTTCTGCCCGTCGACCACGTAAGTATTGATGCCATCCTTAACGTAGGGAGATAGGTTTGGCGAAGCAAAGAGTCTCTGGTTATTCGTCTCATTTTCAGTGAACAAAAGAAGAGGCTTTCCTTCGCAGAAAAGCTTGTAGTCAGCGAGTGATTCCTGGAAGAGTGGATCGGTATGATGAGCAGAAACCACGCTTGCACCGGATTGTTCCCCGCCCTTCAGGACAGGCTTGGAACCGCCCTCGCCCCATGACCAGGTGTTGCGAAACCACAAGGTCGGTAAGACGTGCAGCGATGCCAGTTCTGGTCCTCGATTGCTAATACCGATCCTTATCAGCAGATCTTCCGGGTCCGCTTTGGCGTATTCGACAAAGACATCAAAGTAGCGATCCTCATCGAAGACCCCGGTATCCAGCAGTTCGTATTCCGGCTCCTGCCTGCTCCGCTTGGCGTTGGTGTTGACAAGATCTGCATATGGATAGGCCTGCTGTGGATACTTATAGAGATACTTCATATACGAGTGCGTGGGCGTACTGTCGAGATAGAAGTAGTATTCTTTGACGTCTTCACCATGATTGCCCTCGCTGTTGGTCAAACCAAACAGCCGTTCCTTGAGAATTGGGTCACGACTATTCCAGAGCGCAATCGCAAAGCACAGTACTTGGTGGTCATCTGAGATTCCGGCCAAACCGTCTTCGCCCCACCGATAGGTGCGAGAACGTGCGTGGTCATGCGGGAAATATGCCCAAGCATTGCCATCCTGGCTGTAGTCCTCCCGCACGGTACCCCACTGCCTCTCACTGAGATACGGGCCCCATTTCTTCCACGGCTGGCTATTTGCCGCCGAGGTTTTCAGCCTCTCATGCTCACGTGTCATGGATGATTGCTCTTTCGTTCCAGGCTCTTGCTACGGGAAGACCTGCCGGTCAAGACATCTCAGCATGTCAGTGACAAGACTCTCAGCCCTGACTTTGGAGACATGCAGCATTGTAAATGTTACGAGCCAGCAAGAGGGATATGACCGGAAGTGTGCGAGCCCAATCTAGCGGATCCGCCAACATGGAAACTAGAATCAGTACTTCTCGGGAACGAAGCGCCTTCCCTTCAGCAGCGCTTGGTCGTCGTATTCATCCTTGGTCTTTCGCGCCGGCAACTCAATCTTGTTTCGAGGAGCCTTACCGTAAGGAATCGAGCTGAGGAAATGCGAGATACAGTTAAGCCGGGCCCGCTTCTTGTCGTCGGAGCGGACGATGTGCCACGGCGCGTGCTTCGTATCGGTGGCTTTCAGCATCATATCCCGAGCGCGGGAATACTGATACCAACGGCGGTACGATTCCAGATCCATGGGACTGAGCTTCCACTGTCTAAGTGGATCGTTGATCCGAGCTTCGAAGCGCCGCTTTTGCTCTTTCTTGCCGACTTCCAGCCAGTATTTGAGCAGAATGATTCCGGCATCGACGATGTATTTCTCCATGAGGGGACAAAGCTTCAGGAAGCGCTCATGCTGCTCGTCGCTACAGAAACCCATCACATATTCCACTCCCGCGCGGTTGTACCAGCTCCGGTCGAAGATCACGATCTCGCCGGCAGCAGGAAAGTGAGACATGTAGCGCTGCATGTACATCTGGGATTTCTCGCGATCGGAGGGTGCGGGCAATGCGGTGACGCGAAAAACGCGAGGACTGACTCGCTCGGCGATGGCACGGATGGTACCACCCTTTCCTGCGGCATCGCGACCTTCAAAAACGACCATGATACGCAGACCTTTGTACTTGACCCAATCCTGAAGCTTGCACAACTCCACCTGAAGCTTGCGCAGCTCCTTCGTGTACTGTTTGTTGGTCAGCTTTTCTCCGTTTTTTCCGTTCTTTTTAGCCATAGTCTCATTCCTGCCAACCACCGCCGAGGGCATTGTAGAGCTGCACCAGCGCCAGCCGTTCGCTCAGTTCCGCTTGAGCGAGACCGATCTGAGCTTCGAAATACCTGGTGTCACTGTCGAGCACCTCGAGGTAGCTGGTCACTCCTCCGCGGTAGCGGATATCAGAAAGGCGAGTAGCATCCTGCGCCGCCCCGGTCAGCAGCTCTTGCTGCTGTCGAAACTCCTGGTTCTTGCGGTAAGCTACCAGCGAGTCTGATACCTCGCGAAACGCTTGTTGGATAGATTGCTGATAGGTAAGTACTGCCTCTTCTTTCTGCGCTTCGGTAAGCCTGACGTTTGAGCGGAGTCTACCAGCTGTGAAAATCGGCTGCGCCAGCTGGCCCCCAAAGCTCCATAAGCCAGCCGGTCCAGTGAACAGGCTGCTCAAGGCCGAGCTCTGAAAGCCTCCCACCGCTGTAAGTGTGATCTGGGGAAAATAAGCCGCTTTGGCCACGCCGATCTGGGCGTTTGCTGCCACCAACTGCTGCTCGGCAGCTTGCAGATCAGGGCGCCGCTCCAAGAGCGACGAAGTCAGGCCTGCGGGGACAGTCGGCAGAATCTGGTTCTCAACCAGTGTCCTCCCTCGCGTTATGGGGCCTGGGTTTCTCCCCAGGAGAATGCTGATAAAGTTCTCCTGCTGCTCGATCCGGCGCTCCAGGTCGGGAATGGCCGCTGCCGCTGTGTAGACGAGTTGCTCGGACTGGCGAACATCCAGCATGGAGGTTGTGCCGCCTTTTTCGCGAATCTGCACAAGACGGAGCGACTCCTTCCTGGAAGCGAGCGTGCGCTGGGATATTTCCATCTCCGCGTCCAGCTCGAGCAGAGCGAAGTAAGCGGAGGCCACATTGCTAACAAGGCTGGAAATCACCGCCTTCTCGCCCCATTGGGTCGCCAACAGCCGGGCACGCGCCGATTCAGTAGCCCTGCGGAACTTGCCCCAGAAATCTAGCTCCCAAAAGAGAGATAGGTTGACGGCATTTGCGCTCGTCTCATAGGCCGGGGTAAGCTTTGTCTCTGGATTCCGCAGGTTGACAGCCGCAGCATTTCCGGTGATCGTCGGGAATTGGTCGGCGCGGGTGATCCCAAGCAAAGCTTGCGCCTCGAGTACCCGCTGCGCGGCAATACGGACATCGTAATTCTGCGCGAGTGCCTCTTTGATCAGCGCCTGCAGTTGCTGATCTTGAAAGACAGTCCACCACTTTTCGTCGCCCAGCGACGCTGTGGTTTGTGGCGAGGCATCGGGTGCGAGCCCACGGTAGGCATCAGGAACAGAAACCGCTGGGCGCTTGTAGTTGGGCCCAACGGCGCAACCGGTCAGCAACAGAAGAGTTGACAGGATGAGCCATGGCTGGCGGTTCATGCTAGTCTCCTCCTGTTGGCGCCGGCAGGGCCGCAGTCTCGGGCGACTCTTTCTTACCACGATGTGATATCCGTTCGACGACGTCAAAGCTTACCGGGATCAAGAAAATAGCCAGCACCGAGGCAGCAAGCATCCCGCCAATGACTGCAGTGCCCATCACTCGCCGTGAAATGGCGCCAGCACCGGTTGAGATCCACAAAGGTACGCATCCCAAAATGAACGCGAATGCCGTCATGAGAATGGGTCTTAAGCGCAGTTTGGCAGCAATCAGAGCTGCTTCCTCGGCAGACTTACCTTTTTCGAACTCCATTTTTGCAAACTCGACGATCAGAATCGCGTTCTTTGCAGCCAAACCGATCAGCATCACCAGACCGATCTGGGCATAGACATTGTTCTCAAAGCCTCGAAACCAAAGAAACGCGAATGCGCCGAAGACTGCGATCGGTGTTCCAAGAAGCACACTGAACGGAAGCGACCAACTCTCATACTGGGCAGCCAGGATCAAGAAGACGAAGAGCAGGGACATCCCGAAAATGACCGACGGTGAAACGCCTTCTGCAGCTTTCTTCTCCTGATAAGACATTCCCATGTAATCGAATCCCATTTCCGAGGGCATTGTCGCGGCAAAAGTCTCCTCCAGGGCTTGCATCGCTTGAGAAGAGCTGTAGCCCGGGGCGGCGCTGCCATTGATCTGCACACACCGGAAGAGGTTGTACCGCAAAGTAAATTCGGGTCCGGCGCTTGGTCTTATCGTTGTCACGGCGCTTAGCGGCACGGGCTGCCCGACGTCATTAGTGACATAAAACTGTCCAACATTCTCCGCCCTTGTGCGTGAGTCTCCCTCCGCCTGGATGTAGACCTGCCACTGCCGGCCGAAGCGGTTGAAGTAGTTGATTAAGACGCCACCCATGAAGGCTTGCATTGTCTTATAAACGTCAGACAACTTAACCCCCTGAGCAATCACCCTGGGGCGATCCACATCGACATATACTTGGGGTACTGTCGGGAGAGCAGTGGTATAAATGCTCCCAAGTTCAGGGCGCTTCTTCGCCGCGGCCAGGAATCTCGCCATGTTTTGGGTCAGGAACTGCGGATCCTTGCCGGATCTGTCTTCAAGCATGAATGTGAAACCGCCAGCCGCACCCACACCTGGGATGGCGGGCGGCGGGAAGGAAAAGGCAATGCCCTCCGTGATCCGACTGAGCTCCTGGTTCAGGCGCTTCTTTATGGCTTCGTACTGCTCCTCAGGCGCCTTGCGCTCCGACCATTCCTTGAGCGTGATCCAAAAGAAAGAACTGTAAGTGTTCTGGGCGCCGCTCAGCATGCTATAGCCAACCACAGATGTCACAGAGTGCACCCCAGGTGTCTTGAGGATGATCTCCTCGATCTTCCGCGAAGTCAGGTCATTCCGCTGAAGGGATGCAGCATCGGGTAGTTGCAGACCCGCGAAAACGTACCCCTGGTCTTCATCGGGCAGGAAGCTATGTGGCAAATGTGATCCAAACCATCCAGCCATGATCGCTACACCCAGCAGAAGCAACATGCTGAAGCCGGCTTTGCGAATCAGAGTTCCGCACAGACTTACATAACCGTCCGTAGCGCTGCCGAACACCCTGTTGAACCAACGGAAAAACGCACCCAGTGGACCGCGGGTTTCTTTCTTCGGCTTAAGCATGAGCGCAGCAAGCGCAGGACTCAGCGAAAGTGCGTTAAATGCAGAAAAAATGACCGAAATCGCAATGGTGATTGCGAATTGTTGATAGAGGCGTCCCGTGATGCCGGGAATGAACGCGGTAGGAACAAATACTGCCGAAAGAATGAGGGCGATGGCGACGACCGGGCCAGAAACCTCTTCCATCGCCTTGTAAGCCGCATCTTTGGGGGTCAAACCATGTTCGATATGGTGCTCCACCGCTTCCACGACGACGATGGCATCATCTACTACGATTCCGATGGCTAGAACCAAACCAAACAATGACAGCGTATTAATAGAAAAACCCAGGAATGGAAATACGACGAATGTACCGACCAAGGAGACCGGGACGGCCATCAGCGGGATCAAGGTTGTCCGCCAACCCTGCAAGAAAATATAAACGACAATGATGACCAGAACGATGGCTTCAAACAGCGTGTGCTGAATCTCTTTCAAGCCTTCTGTCACCGCCAGAGTTGTATCCAGCGCTATATCGTAGTCGAGATCCTGCGGAAAGCGCTGCTTTGCTTCCGCCATGAGCTTTCGAACGCCCGCGGCCGCGAGAACAGCGTTGCTACCAGGAAGCTGGTATACGGCAACGACTGCAGCCGGCTTCCCGCTGTACCGACCTATGAGGTTGTACGTTTGCGCGCCCAGTTCCAGTCGTGCTACGTCCTTAAGTCGCAGAATCGAGCCATCCGGATTCGCTCGCACGACGATCTCGCCGAACTCCTCGGCTGAGGGCAAGCGACCCTGAGCTCGAACCGCATAGGTGAACTCCTGGCCCTTGGGCACAGGCTCGCCGCCGATCTGTCCAGCCGGATTGACAGTATTCTGCGTTTGAATTGCGTTGATGATTTCCGGGACAGTGACATTGAGCTTGGCCAACAAGTCAGGCTTGACCCAGCAGCGCATCGCGTATTGACCCGCACCGAAAACGGTAACGCTGGCTATCCCAGGCACGCGGGTCAACTGGTCATTGAGGTTGATATAGGAATAGTTGGCCAGAAAAATATTGTCGTACGTTCCCTTTGGCGAATAAAGCGTGATCAGCATTAGAGGCGCTGTAGTGGACTTTTGTACCGTCACGCCGTAGTTAACCACGTCGGTGGGGAGCTGCGAATTCGCTTGGTTTGTACGCATCTGCGCCAGAATCTGGTCGGTGCTCGGATCCGTCTTAATGTCGAAGTTCACGGTCAGCGTCATCTGGCCGTTGTTGGCGTTGTTGGAGTACATGTAGTTCATGTTGTCAACGCCACTCATCTGTTGTTCGATGGGGGTAGCTACTGACTGCTCCACGGTCTGGGCGTCCGCCCCAGGGTATGTGGCTTTGACTTGAATCTCAGGCGGCGCGATGTTGGGAAACTGCGCAGTGGGCAAGCCCGCCATAGCGACGACACCAATGATCACCATCAATATGGCAATGACCATGGCGACGATCGGACGCCCGATGAAGAATTTACTCATGATTACTCACCCGCTTGCGCCGTCGCTGCGCGCTTGGGATGGACTGGCGTCCCTTCTCTGGCCTTCTGCACACCTTCGACGATCACCTGCTCGCCAGGCTTCAGGCCGTCTGTAATGATCCACATCTGGCCAACACGCTCTCCCACCTTCACAGGGCGAATGGAGGCCTTATTGTCCGATCCAACAACTACCACGCTGTACGAGCCCTGGGTTTCGATAACTGCGCGCTGCGGCACAAGCAGTGCGTCTTTTTCGACTCTTGTTGCGGTTCTTACCCTCCCAAACTGTCCCGGACGAAGAAGGTTGTCCGGGTTATCAAATGCTCCTGCGACTCGGATCGTGCCTGTCTTTACATCCACTTGCCGATCAGCCGTAACGATCCAGCCTTTGCGTGGGTACACGCTGCCATCGGAGAGAATAAGCTCAAGGTTTCTTGGAGTACCCTGGTCGTCTTGCTTGGCGCGGTTAAGAACTGAATCGATCTTGGCTGCAGCAATCAAATACTGTTGTTCGCTGATCGAAACATAAGCCTTAATGGGATTCACCTGAGACACTGTCGTCAGAACCGTCGTCGGTCCAACCAAGTCGCCGATCTGCCCCTTGGCAAATCCAGCAATACCATCAACCAGCGAACGTACCTTCGTGAAACCGAGGTTTAACTCAGCTTGGTCTACCTGTGCTTGGGCTGCGGCAACCATAGCCTTTGCGGCCGCGTTGGCTTGAATGTCGTTGTCAAGCTGCGCCTGCGGAATCGCCCTTTGCTGGGCTAGGGGCGTGTCGCGCTCCACGTCGAGATTGGTCTTGCTTAGTTGCGCCTGGGTTTCAGCAAGCTGCCCTTTCGTCTGTTCCAGTGCAGCCTGAAATGGACGAGGGTCGATTTCAAACAGCACATCGCCTTTCCGCACCAAGGTTCCCTCAGCGTAGTTCTGCTTCATCAGATAGCCGGTAACTTGAGGTTGGATCTGTGCATTCACATACCCATCAAGAATGGCAATCCATTCGTTGTATATAGGGACATCCTTCTGTTGGACATCCGTGACTTCGACCTCTGGGGGCGGAGGGGGAGCAGAAGCCTCTTTCTTATCACATCCACTCAGGAGCATCAGCCAAAGTAAACTGAGCACGGCTATGCCCCAGCCAAGCCCGTCGTGCGAATTGCTGTGTCTCGCTCGCGCGTAAGCCCTCATGCGCCGCCGATCGTTGCTGTCTATTCGGTATTGCATCTCCACGCTCCTGATTGTCACCAAGACTGGCCTAGATACTGATGATGTGCCTTACTGGACTGAAATCTAGAGGCCGATAAGGTTAGACCCTTGAGCTTGGGTAGTCAAACTGGCAGATGTTAGCTAGCCAGAGCCGCATTCGCTTAACTGTTAAAATGTGCCGTTCTGTGCAGGAATTGAGAACTGTCACAAGTTACAGGCTGCTCCCCGAACACTGTGTATCTACCCTGGGAGTCGAATGCGCTCCTAAAACAGGCGGCGAGTTCCAATGGGGTCGACGCGAAAACCGCAGTGACGGTTGGGTCAATGACGATTATCAGATTCAGTTTGGGTTGAAATACAGCTCTTCTTTCGATGTGTTCGGAGGAACCAAGCAATAATATCGGCATCATTTTTCAGAAGTTGATGCCTTTGCCCTCGAGTCGGCCTCACTGCTATGAAGCAGCGAATGGATGTGTTTAGACCTCTTCAGCCGGAGACCGAGCCTTGCAAACCCAAGCCGAGGACCAGAACCATGTGACGTGCAATCATCAGCTCTTCGTTGGTCGGAATCAGCCAGACAGAAACTTTGCTTTGGGCGGTAGAGATGCGGCATCCTCCTCCAAGATTCGCCACAGGATCCACCTCCATCCCCAGCCATGCCGAAGCAGCACTGATTCGCTGCCGGATTTCCGGTGAGTTCTCTCCAATTCCAGCCGTAAACACCAATCCATCGGCACCACCCAAGACTGCCGCCAAAGCGCCTATCTCCTTCGCCGCGCGATACACGAAATAGTCCACAGCTAACCGTGCTTCTGGTTCGCTACTGGATAACAGAACCCGCATGTCATTGCTGATTCCTGATATTCCCAGCAATCCCGACCTCTCGTAAAGGATCTGTTCAACCTCTACCGCTGAAAACCCCAGCCCCTGGAACAGATACAGAACCGCGCCCGGATCCAGAGATCCAGGGCGCGTACCCATGCAGAGACCATCAAGCGCTGTAAAACCCAGACTGCTCTCTACGCTCACGCCGTTCTTCAACGCGCACAGACTTGCTCCGCTACCAAGGTGTGCAACGATCACGCGCCCCTTGGCAATTTCAGGAGCTACGGCAGGCAGAACAGAAGCGATGTATTCATAGGAGAGGCCATGGAATCCGTAGCGACGCAGCCCGAATCTGCAAAGGTCTTTTGGCAGAGGCAAAAGCTTGGCCACCTGGCTATGGCTTTGATGGAAACCTGTGTCGAAACAAGCTACCTGCGGCACATCCGGCAGCCTCTCGAGCACCGCTTCAATGGCTGCCAGATTGTGGGGCTGATGCAGAGGGGCCAGAGGAATGAGTTCCTTCAGCTCCACCAGGACTTTTTGATTCACTAGCGTCGGCTGCGCATAGCGGGCACCGCCGTGAACGACGCGATGGCCCACACCGAGTATTCGCGCGTCATGATACTTGCTGCGAAGCCAACCAGCCACGACGTCAATGGCGGTGCGTCCATCAGGAACTTCCGTGCCAAGGACCTTTTCCTCTTCCACTTCACTGAGAGCGCCTTTGGCCACTAGACGTGGAGAAGTGCCGATTCCTTCGATCTGACCTCGCGAGCGAACCCGCCATGTATCTTCCTGCGTGCACTCATAAACGCTGAACTTAAGGCTGGATGACCCGGCATTGAGGATGAGTAGGTAACCTGCCATTATTGCTCCTCTGCAACTAATCGCGACCCGAGCGTGCGACGGTGTCACGAACGGACTGGCGGCGAATCCGGAACACATTATCCGCCAGGCTCATCAGAATAATCGGCAGTCTTGTACTTGACCAGCCGCCAATATCATCATTTGCCGGAACAACCTGTTGCCTGGCAGGGAGTGGCGCACATCACATGCGCAGCTCATAATCGAAATCCTTGATTCATGTACGATGTCCTCTGCCGTAACGAGGCTCGAAGTCAATGCTAGAGTCCCCGAAAGGCGTTCGTTGAACGATACTCCACTCTCCTATACCGAGCGACTAATATGAGCACTGTTTGCCGACATTTTGCCGTCTTCGGACTCCTCTGCGGCTTGTTCTGGGGCGAAGAGAAACCCACGGCCAAGCCCACCAATATTGACGTCGTCGTAATGAAAAACGGCGATCGTCTCTCTGGGGAGATCAAGAGGATCGAGCACGGTTTGCTTTATCTCGAAGCGCCTTACATTTCGGGAGAACAAGTGGCCGTAGACTGGCTGCAGGTGGAGCGTATTGACTCGGTACGTCGTTTTCGAGTCGAACTCGACAATGGTGCGCGTTTGACCGGACAGGTGAGTCTGGCGACTTCTTCCGAGTCCGGTCGATCGGAGTTCAGCATCCAAAGCGGTGGTCAGACGGTGCGCGCGCCTCGCGAAAGCGTTGTCGAGATGGGAACCCAGAAACCGAATTTCTTTCGCCAGCTCAAAGGCAACATCGACTTTGGGTACAGCTATACCAGCGGCAACGACCAGGTTCAGGGAAACTTCGATGCTACTTCCAAGTTCGAGTCGCCGACCTACCTGATCGAAGGACAAATCGACTCCACCATCAGCCTGGTGAGTGGTGCGAACGAAACAAACCGGCAACAACTCACCACCCTTCTTGGCCGATATTTCTCCAAACAAGACCTGTTGTTTGCCGGCGCTGACTTTCTTTCCAGTAACCAGCAGAGACTAGATCTGCGCGCAACTTTCGCAGGTGGCTATGGCCGCAGTTTCATCAAGACGCCGCGCACGGAGCTCACGTTACTCGCCGGCCTGGCGTACAACCACGAAAGATACGATGCCTCTGCTGGCCAGCTGCCCTCCCATGACAGCGCTGAGTCCTTGTTTGCTCTTCGCTACTCCACCTTCCGGTTCAATCGCACGGAATTTTCAAACGGCCTTCAAGTGATTCCCAGCCTGTCAGATCCGGGTCGTGTCCGTTCCAACTTGAACAGCGCATTCACACTCAAATTAGTCAATAACCTGCATTTCCAGGTGAATCTTTGGGACACCTTCGACAGTCAGCCGCCTATTAAAGCCAAGAAGAATGAATTGGGTGTCAGCAGCGGGCTGGGGTGGACCTACTGAAAGGGTAGCAATCTTGAAGCGCAGAATCACCCCAACCGCTGGGGGCTTGAGCATTCACTCCATTCCCTTCCCAGCGAAAAGAACCACCACCGATCTTGCCCCGGCGTCGTAAGCTCTTGTGGAAATTACTGGCGCTCTGCGCCATTCGATGATGTCCTCAGGTGCGTTCAGGCTGGTATCAATCCAGCGATGCCATCGGCTTTCCGTGCTGTCTGGGATTTGAGGGAGTTCAAAGCTGAGTGGTTCCCAATATGCATTGAGCAGCATGTAGAAGAAGAGATCCTGACTGCGAATCTCTGCGGAGAGTGCCAGGCTGTGTGAATCTGCTCCCCAGTCAGGTTGATTCAGCTTCACCCCATGCCATACCTTATTCGCCTTCCCGAGCAATTGGTTCAGGCTTCGACGTTCGTGTTCAGGGGTTTCGTCTCTCAACAAACGTCGCTGTATCAGCAGCCGGGCAAAACGGTGCACTTCGGCATGCCGTTTGAGCAAGCTCCAATCCAGCCAGTTCATCTCGTTATCGTTGCAATACGCATTGTTGTTGCCGTACTGACTTCGCCGCATTTCGTCACCCATAACAATCATCGGCACACCCAGAGAGAGCACTGTCACGGTGAGAAAGTTCTTGACCTGTTGGTTCCGCAGCCTTTCGACTCTAGCGTCATCAGATGGGCCCTCGGCCCCGCAGTTCCAGCTGCGATTGTCATTAGCGCCATCGCGGTTCTCTTCTCTATTATCTTCATTATGCTTCTGGTCGTAAGAGACCAGATCGTTGAGCGTAAAGCCGTCGTGGCAGGTCACAAAATTGACGCTTTGCTCTGCTTCCCTCTCCTCATGGCCATATATGTCCGGGCTACCGACAAGACGGTCTGCCACTGGTCGGACAGTATGCGGCTCACATCGGAAGAAGCTGCGGACATCATCGCGAAATTTTCCGTTCCACTCCCGCCAGCTATCTCCTACGAAGCTGCCCACCTGGTAGAGGCCAGCCGCATCCCATGCCTCCGCGATGATTTTCGTACCGGCAAGCGCGGGGTCTGATTCGATGTCCCATAGAACTGGCGGGTTTGCCAGAAGATGTCCGGAAGAGTCGCGCGCCAGGATTGACGCCAAGTCAAATCGAAAACCATCCACGTGCATCTCCTCTACCCAGTATCGAAGGCAATCCACAATCATTCGCCTGACGACTGGTTGATTGGCGTTTAGGGTGTTTCCTGTTCCGCTGTAATTCGCATACCTGGAGCGATCGGTTTCCAGGATGTAGTAGGTACTGTTATCGACTCCTTTGAAGCTCAACGTTGGGCCGTTCTGATCACCCTCAGCAGTGTGGTTGAAGACCACGTCGAGGATCACCTCGATCCCAGCCTGGTGCAGTGCTTTGACCATGTCACGAAACTCATCGATTGGGCCGGAATGGTCCTGGCGCGAGCTGTACGCCTGATGCGGGGCAAAAAACGCAATAGGTGCATAACCCCAATAATTGATCAATCCCGGCGGACAGTCGTGCGCATCGAATTGAAATACCGGTAGCAGCTCTACAGCCGTGACTCCCAAATCTTTGAGATATGGGATTTTCTCGATGACGCCGGCATATGTACCACGCTTCTTCTCGCTTACTCCGGAGCTAGGATGCCGCGTAAATCCGCGCACGTGCATCTCATACACAATCGTTCGCGACGAGAGAAGCCTTAATGGCGCATCGCCCTCCCAGTCGTATCTTTGCGTATCGGTCACAACATTCTTCATCGCGGTTGCGACATTGCTCGCGGCTTTGGTTGCAGCTTCGCGGCTATAGCCTTTGGGCACAACCACGCCCCGACCGTAGGGATCCAGGAGAACTTTATTCTTATCAAAGCGCTGTCCGCTCCCCGGATCGAAAGGGCCGTCAACTCGATACGCATATAGTTGACCAGGCTTCATGTCTGCTACGGACACATGCCAGTAGTAATAAGTGCGGTTTAGGAATGGATCAAGGGTGATCACACGAGCCGGCTGCTCATCATTCTCTCCGTCAAAGAGCAGCAGCTCCACCGCGGTCGCATGTCGTGTGTAGATACTGAAGTTGACGCCGCCGGCCCAGACCGTAGCCCCAAGGGGTGCGCTCTTTCCTGCGGCTGGCAACTGGCTCATCTTTGTGTGTTCACGCTGACTCTGTCAGTCTCAGCGGGCCTTTCACCACATCACTGCACAGGGCACGGCTTGGCATTCCAGATCTCTGATGCGTATTCAGCAATCGTGCGATCGCTCGAGAACCTACCCGAACTGGCGATATTCAAGACGACTTTTCGCATCCATCGGTCCGGGCTGGCATACAGAGACGTGAGCTGGTCGTCTGCAGCCAGGTAGGACCTGAGGTCGGCCAGGTGCATATAGTGATCGCCGTCGGCCAGGAGCGTCTGACGAATTGGCTCGAATACCCCCGGTTCGTTGCGACTAAAGAAATTGGAGAAGATCATATCTAATGCAGCTCGAGTCTCCGGCTCATTTTCATAGTGCCAACGCGGGTTGTACCATCCGCGACTGCCAGAGACCTGGTCTGCCTTAAGCCCGAACAAGAAGAAATTATCTGCACCGGCTTCTTCCGCCATTTCGATAGTTGCGCCGTCCCATGTGCCGATGGTCAGCGCGCCGTTCATCATGAATTTCATGTTGCTGGTGCCACTAGCTTCATAACCTGCAGTCGAGATCTGGTTAGACACTTCAGTAGCCGGGATCAGCCGCTCAGCAAGGGAAACGCAGTACTCTGGAAGGAAGACTACTTTGAGGCGTCCCTTTACAATTGGGTCGCCATCCAGGGTTCCCGCTAAGTTGTTGATGAACTTGATGATGAGTTTGGCCAGTTGATATGCTGGCGCCGCTTTACCTGCGAACAGGAATATGCGAGGTGTCATTTCAAGTTTGGGATTCTCACGAAGCCGGTTGTATAGCACCACCACTCGCAGAGCATTCAACAGTTGCCGTTTGTATTCGTGTATGCGTTTTACCTGGCTATCAAAAATGCTCGTGGGATCAAGGACCTGGCCCGAGGTTGTCTTTAGCCACCTGGCAAATTCCGACTTGGCTTCGAACTTGGCCTTGCGAACGGCTTCGCGAAACGCCTTATCTTCCGCACGCGGCTCCAAACTGGCTAACTGACTGAGATCTGTGATCCAGCCATCGCCTATGGCATCGCTGATGACACGGGCGAGCGCGGGATTCGCCAACAACAGCCAGCGACGAGGTGTAACACCATTTGTCTTGTTGTTGAAACGCTCTGGAAACATCTCGGCAAAGTCCCTGACGACATTTGTGCGTAACAACTGTGAGTGGATGGCCGCCACGCCATTTGTGCTGTGCGAACCGACAATAGCCACATTGGCCATGCGCACCTTGGGCTGTTCCCCTCCTTCAATCAGGCTCATCCGGTCCAGCCGCGCTTCATCCCCTGCGAAACGGCTGCGCACTCGATCCAAGAGTCGTTTGTTGATTTCGTTGATGATTTCCAGATGACGCGGCAGCAGCATCTCGAACCATGAAACCGGCCACTTTTCAAGAGCCTCGGGCAGCAGCGTATGGTTCGTATAGGCCAGTGTTCGCTGCGTAAGGTCCCAGGAAGTGTCCCATCCGAGTTGCGCTTCATCCAGCAGAATCCGAATGAGTTCTGGGATTGCCAGAGTCGGATGCGTATCATTGAGTTGAATCGCGACCTTTTCCGGAAACCTTGTCCAATCATCATTCGATTGCCGGAATCGGCGCACCAGGTCTGCCAGAGAACAAGCCACTAGAAAGTACTCTTGGACGAAACGCAGGGCCTGCCCCTTGGCAGTCGAGTCATCCGGATACAGCACTCGTGTAATGGTTTCGGCGCTTAGAGTATCAGCCAGAGCGCCAGCAAAATCGCCGCTGCTGAACTCCTCAAAGTCGAAGTAATCTGATGCCGAAGCAGCCCACAGACGAAGCGTATTGACTGTCCTGCCGCCGTAGCCAACCACAGGCCGATCGTACGGGACCCCGTTCAGACTCCAAGGACGACCGACAACCGCCCGCAGGCTCCCCCCTCGCAGCTCAAATGAACAATTCAACTTGATTTCGACACTGTCCTGCGGTCTGGGGACCTCCCACGGATCTTGGTACCGGAGCCAATTGTCGGCAGTCTCGTGCTGCCAGCCATCTCGGATTGCCTGCTTGAAAATGCCATATTCATACCGCAGCCCATAGCCCATAGCAGGCAGTTGCATGGTCGCCATTGAATCCAGGAAGCAGGCCGCTAAACGCCCCAGGCCGCCATTGCCAAGGCCCGCATCCGGCTCTTGCCCCAGCAAGCCAAGCCAATCAATCCCTTTTACTTGCACCGCGCGCTCAACCAGGGGACCGAGCAGCAGGTTGGTCACATTGTTTGCCAGCGAACGGCCGATCAGGAACTCCATCGAAATGTAATAGACACGCTTTGCGTTCTCGCGGGTGTACGTCTTCTCCGTCAGGACCCAGCGCTGCGACAGAATATCGCGTACCGAACGAGCCAGAGCCTCAAAGCGAGGATGGGTTCCCGTGGCTGCCGGATCAAGGACTTCGTCGAAGATGAGATGCCGTTCATAAAGCGCGTCGTCGGTACCTGAGAACTGAACCGGGCCGCAGCCATATTGGGTCAGCAGCTCCTCAACTTTAGTCGCCGCTGATTTCGCCGTGGCAGAAGTTCTGTTTGCCGGCCTGTCTCCAGGGTCACCCGTCTTGTTTCCGCTCACGATCGGTACCTATCTGCACCCTAGTGTCCGCTACGCCTGCAGCCCCGGTCTACTGTTAACTCAAACAGTTCTTGATCCGGAGCCTTTTCACATAACATGAACATCCTAGACTGTATATTGGGGGGTTTCCATTGGCCAGCCATGCAAACAAGGTGACTCGACCCAAGTCTGTGGACGAGTGGGAGCGCGCCTGGCGGAAACACTGGCAAAAGGC
>Ga0187779_10000176_pt1 | contig 47053 bp, 48 predicted proteins | sample 1015_Q2_SP10_10__FD_132435 | JGI IMG/M metagenome (GOLD analysis project Ga0187779, IMG submission 132435) | Tropical peat soil microbial communities from peatlands in Department of Meta, Colombia - 1015_Q2_SP10_10_MG | ecosystem: Environmental > Terrestrial > Soil > Wetlands > Peat | place...
CACATAGCATCGCTGCCGGACGCCTCCCGCCAAACTACGATCTCCGTGGAGTTTCGAGATGAACCGCCGGTCCTTGCTGACGTCCGCTGCGGCCGTGCTTGCCGGCTCTCGTCTTTCGTTGCCCGTGTGGCTGGGCCCGGCGAAGGCACAAGGGAGCGCCGCTTGGCGCCACGGGATAGCGAAGTTTGGAGAAATTAAATATCCGGCAAACTTCAAACAGTTTGACTACGTCAATCCGGCGGCGCCGAAAGGTGGCGCGGCATCACAGATCGCGCTCGGCACATTCGACAACTTCAACATGGTCGTTGCCGGTGTCAAAGGCACGCTCGTTCAGGGCATCGACCTGGTTTACGATACGCTGCTCGTACAGTCCCTTGATGAGGTATCGAGTGCTTACGGTCTGCTTGCCGAGTCGATGAGTTTTCCAGAGGACTTGTCTTCGGTCAGCTTTCGGTTGCGCCCTGAAGCAAAATGGCAAGATGGGAAGCCCATTACCCCGGACGACGTAATATTCTCATTTAACGCCTTTAAGAAAATAAGTCCGCAGGCCGGCGCAAGCTACCGCCATGTCGTCAAGGCGGAAAAAACCGGCGACCGCGAAATCACTTTTACTTTCGACGGCACCGGCAGCCGCGAACTGCCGCAGGTTGTCGGACAACTGACTATCCTGCCAAAACATTGGTGGGAAGGCACCGACAAGGATGGCAAGAAGCGAAATGTTGGCGAGACTACGCTTGAGATGCCGCTCGGCAGCGGGCCGTACAAAATCAAGGAGTTTTCGGCGGCCCACAACGTCGTCTACGAGCGCGTCAAGGATTATTGGGGCCAGGCCGTCAACGTCAACATTGGCCGGAACAACTTCGACGAGTTGCGGTACGAGTATTTCCGTGACGCGACAGTCGCTATTGAAGCTTTCAAGGGCGATTTGGTCGACTGGCGCACCGAGAACAGCGCCAAGAACTGGGCTACCGCTTACGACTTTCCGGCGGTAACCGAGAAACGCGTTATTCTCGAGGAGTTTCCCATCAACAATGTTGGCGTGATGCAGGCGTTTGCCTTCAACCTCCGCCGCGAAAAATTCAAGGACCCGCGCGTTCGTCTCGCTTTTAACTATGCGTTCGACTTCGAAGAGATGAACAAGAAGATCTTTTTCGGGCAATACAAGCGTACCACCAGCTATTTCCAGGGCACCGAACTCGCGGCCACAGGCCTGCCGACGGGCAGGGAGCTCGAACTTCTGGAATCGGTGCGCGACAAGGTACCGCCCGAAGTCTTTACCAAGCCCTATGCCAATCCGGTCAGCGGCGACCCAACCGCAGTCCGCAACAATTTGCGCGAAGCATTGCGATTGTTCAAAGAAGCCGGTTATGAAGTGCGCAATCAGCAGATCGTCAATGCAAAAACAGGCGAGCCGTTTGAGGTGGAGTTCCTCACGAACGCACCGCTCTTCGAGCGCGTCTTCCTGTTCTATAAGCCGTCGCTCGAACGTCTCGGCATAACCGTGACGGTGCGCACGGTTGACGAAGCGCATTATGAGAACCGGCTGCGCGGTTGGGATTTCGACATCATCACATTCGCCTGGGGCGAGTCGCTTCTGCCCGGCAATGAGCAACGAGGTTATTGGGGTTCGGAGGCGGCCGATCAGTCAGGATCGGATAACATCCTCGGTATCAAAAATCCGGCGGTCGACGAAATGATCACGAAAATTGTCTCCGCCAAGACGCGCGACGAGCTTGTTGCTGCCACGAGGGCGCTCGATCGCATATTGCTTTGGAATCAATATGTCGTTCCGCAGTGGGGCTATGCCAAGATGCGCACGGCGCGCTGGAACCGGTTCGGGCGGCCCGATCCATTGCCCAGGTACGGCATGTCAGCATTCCCGGCGGTGTGGTGGTGGGACGCGGAAAAAGCAAACAAGACAGGCGGCAAACGCCAGACGCAATGAAGCTGCTGCTCACGTCTTGTGCAGTTTCATTTCAGTCTTGATGAATTCCCGATAGTCCGGCGGCTCAAGATCGAGCAGGGTGCCGCCACGGGAAAAATGCTCGATAAAGACCATGCCGATAACATAGGTAGCGGCGACCGCCATCGCCGGCGTGGTAATCGCGCCGATGGCCGTTCCGGCGACCGGGATAGTTTTTATCATGCTGGCCATGCCCAGTCCGGTACTCGCGGGGATCATCGTCCCGACAAGGCTGGCAATGATTGCCTTGCCGCGGTTTGCTGAGAACGGGACATCATAGATCTGCGAAAGACGACGCAGCATTTGAATTTGAAGACCGCCAACGGCGGCAAGATCAACAACAGGCACCGGAAGCAGCCCGGCGATGCCAGCCCAAAAAGCAAATCGCTCGACCAGCCTGCGCGCGTTTGTCTTACGCTCGTCAGGACCAAACGCGGACGCGCTGTTCGCTTTGCTTGAAGACGCCTGCCGAACTTTAGCGGACTCCGCCTTTTCCGGCATTGGCTCCGATAAGGCTCCGTGCGCGTGGTCACTGGGCCGGATTGCCTTCGGCAGGGTCTTCTTACTCATTGTTACGCCGCCTGTTTGATACCCGTTATTCCGTCGACCTCACTGGCGATCGCGGCAATTTCGCGTGCCGCAAGCCCATTCCAATTGATGAGACTTGGTGTCGCACCCCAGAGGCCCGCTTCCGCATAGGCGACACGATTAGTCATTTCATTGTCAAGTACCGGGAACCCTGCCTCGATCAGTTCAGCGCGGATCTGTTTTGCAATGACCGACCCCCCTGTCGTCTGGGTCAGAACGCAACGGAACGTCGGTCGCCTGCCGCCCGTGCCATCGATCAATGAATTGAGAGTGTCCAGCATACGATCGACGTCGAGCGGCGATGCCTTGACGGGTACAAGAAGGAAATCAGCCGCGGCGATGCATGCCAATGTCGCCTGCGAGCGGAATCCGGGCGTGTCTATGATGATTGGACGGCCGGTGGCGGCGAGATTTTGTGCCGTTTTAGGGGCATCTGCCGTTGCGTCCTCCACCACGGGGACGCCGCCGAGCCGGCGTTCGCGCGAGGCGAGCCGTGCGATCGACCGCTGCGGATCGGCATCGATAATCGTCGGTGCACGTCCGGTAAGATGCCAATGAACCGCCAGGCAACTTGCAATGGTACTCTTTCCGCTACCGCCTTTCATCGTTGCAACGGTGATTATCTGTCTCATGGCCGACCTGCCCTTGGCTTAGGTTGCGTACGGCGAATCACTTGCGACGGATGCTATCGGATTCGGGGCCGTCATTCTTCAAATGACGGCGGTTTGTCGTGAATATTTGCGGGCTTTTCGGCTGGCCAGCAACACAGGCTAACCGGTTGCGGGCGGTATTGCTTTCGAGCAACCTTGCGCCTACTCGCAGAAGGCGTTGACGATCGCCCTGAACATGTCAAAAGACTGCACCCTCACGCGGCACGTCGTCCGCGGGTCGAGTGTGACGTTGATGACGTCGCCCGGTGCCGCCGATTGTTGCTTTCCATTGATATTTATATTGACGCTTTCGTTCGTCGGATGACCAACCAGGCCGATGGTCAGCCGTCCACTCGCAACGATCATGGATTGGTTGGCCTTGAGGTTATAGGTATTTTTGGAAGGTATGACCTCGTCTAACGCGGCCTCAAAAGTCGCAAGCTTGTTTTGCAAGGCGACTTGCGTTGCGTTCAGGTCCGAAATTTGCGTTTTTTGCTTTTGGTTGTCGGCCCGCAGCTGCTGGATAGTCTGTTGCGTTCCAGCAATGTCGATGTATGCGACATTGAGGCCGATGACGTAGCAGCCAATCCCGACCAGTATCGCAATGATTAACAGCCACGAGCCCGGTTGGGCCGCGAACTTGCGATACAATTTAACCCTGACCGATTTACGTGGTTCTAACACCGGCCATTCCCTCACAACGCCGCAACGACACCGCTGGTCTGCGCATGCATGATTGCCGATTTAAGTGCATGAGCGCAAATTGAAATAACCCGTCACCTATTGTTTGGCTGTCCCGGTCGCAGAACCGGCGCCCGACGTTGCTCCAGTCCCGGAAGTGGAGCTTGACGGGCCAGGCCGCAGCCATTCGGGAAGTTGCGGCACGTAGTTTTTAAGCCGCGAAAGGTCAAGCGGACCAGACGAGCCCGATTGTGCCGGTACAGCCTTTTGTACGACATCGGGTGGGGTCGAAGAGGTGGCCGCAGTCGTATTCATGTCGACACCGGACGGGGCCTTACCGGCTCCGGCCGGCTTTGCCAGCGTGTTGATCTGGCCTGGCGTAACTGCCGACGTCTTATCATTTGGTCCGACGTCGCCATCGGTGGCGGTCGCCTTGGCGTTTGAGCCTGCTGCGCCATCGACATTGCCAAGGATCACCGGCAGGCCATCCTTGCCGCCGCCAATAACCACGATTTTTGAATTACGTGACTGGGCCAGCGCTAGCGTTGCCTCAATGCCGCGCCACCGCAGGTATGAATCCGAAATTCCCTCGCTGACCGTACGCTGGAAGGCGGCTATGCCGTTCGCCTCGATTTGCTTGCGCGTTGATTCCTGCGCTTCGCGCTCAACGCGATATTTGTACTCCTGGATTTCATAGAACTGCTGAGTCTGTCGGTTGATGGCAGCAACGATTTCCGGCGGCAATTCGATGCCCAGTACAAGCGAGTCGAGCAGCTGGATCGAGTTCTGCAGGAAGTCGTTGTAGTGCTTCGGGTCGGGTTGCTCCATGGCCTCGGGCTGCACCAGGTTATTGAGATGTGTGCTCAGGCTCTTTTGCGCCTCAGCGCGGATTTTTCCCTGGATTGCTTCACGCGACGTATAAACTTCCTGGGCCGTGTATTGCGAGATGACCTCGCGCGCCCGGCTCCCGAGTTCGGGGTCCACGACCGAATTCAGGTACTGAGGACCGATAAACTTGTGAAGCACGCCCACGTAGTTGTGCAACAGTTGAAAGCGCATGTTGATCTGCGCGTTTACGCTCACGCCGTCCTTTGTGATGGCGTTGTAGGTCTGGGTCGTGGACTGCAGTCGCAAGCTGTAGATGTACAGTTTGTCCCAGGGCCAAATGAGGTGAAGGCCCTCATCCCTGAGTTCGCGAGGGTCGAGAAGCGTTCCGCGGCCAACGAAACACCAGCAGTAAAAGTCGTATCCGTTAAATCGTTTCCAAAGAACGCCGACGCTGCCGCTCGGCACGGTAATCACGATGTAAGGAAAAAGAATTGTGGTCACCAGCAACGCGACCAGCAATGTGATGGACAGGCTCGGCAAGTGACGGCCAATAAAACGCCAGCTGCGCCCCTGTCGGGGCGGCGTCCCATCAAGCGACTCCGGATACCTTGCCATCAGCCCTTCTCCATCGAAACGCTACCGCTGCCGCTTCCTTACTGTACCTTTGATCGTACGCTGCTCGACAATTCGGCCTTCGTCCATACGAATTCTGCGTGCCGGCAGGTTTAACTCGTCGAGATAGCGATCATCGTGCGTGATCACCACCACGGTTGCGCCGGCTTTCATCAAATCGGGCAACAACTCATCGTAGAATTTGCGCCGGAACTCGGGATCCTGTTCCGCCGTCCATTCGTCGAGCAAGAGGATCGGACGTTTTTCAAGCAGACTGACGATTAGTGCAAGGCGCCTGCGTTGACCGCCGGAAAGATCGAGGGTGCGGAACTCGCCGTCGGTCAAGCCGGTCTTTTCAGCCAGCCGGAAAAGGTGGAGCAGGCGGCTGACTTCGGCCGGATCCGGATCGGGTACTCCGTAGAGACGCCGGAACAAATGATAGTCAAAGAAAATTGCTGACATCAGCGCGCGATACTCGTCGCGGGTGTTGTAATCGATATGTCTCCCATCGAGGATGATTTCCCCGGAATCGGGAGGATAGAGTCCGGAAAGAACACGCAAGAATGTCGATTTGCCCGAGCCATTGCCGCCGGTAATGAAAACAAGCTCACCGGGCCGCAGCGTGAAGTTGATCGGACCAATTTCGAAAGAAGTGTCCGAAAACCTGTCGACATAGCGGAACATGATCTTGCGCATTTCGATTTTGTCGAAGCGCTTTGGAATAGGAAAGTCGTGAGGTTGGGCCGTTGCGGCGGCCGCCCGCATCTCGGCTTCCAGTTGCACAATTCGATCTGCCGCCGCATTTGCATTCAACAGGATCGGTATCGATTGCACCAGACCAAAACACGCGCCCACGATGAACATGAGAGCCGTTGTCGTCTTCGTCAGGGCCGCGCCACCCAGAGAGTCGCTGAATTGGGGCGCAACGAATACGACGGCGCCGAGCAATACGTACATTGATATCTGCGACGTCACGATCATTTTGAAAGTTTCAGCCTGCGTCGTTATTTTGATATTGGCGGCCGTACGAGACACACTGACGGCATCGTCAAACAGGTCGGCGCTGCGTTCGCGATTGAGTCGCACCTCCTTAAATCCGTCGAGGAAGTCGGTGAGCCTGTCGAACAGCCGGCGTTCCCATGACGCCGCACGCTGTTTTTCGCTGACCAGGCGGCGATTCTTGTGATGAAAAATCGCTGCCGCGATCGAGACGATAACAATCGTGGTGAGGATTGCCGCAATGGACAAGAACGCGACATAAATCGCCACAAAGACGATCAACACCGCGCCCTGTACGGTAAAAGCGAGCATGTTGCTCGCCTGGGTAAGTATGGCCGTATCGCCCGTAATCGCCGCGACGATCCTGGCGCGGCCGATTCCCTCGATCGACAGAAGCTCCGAGTGCCTTATCTGATCCATAAGGCGGATTCGGATTTTATGGATTATGGTCTCAATCTCGGCGGTGGTCGTAATCGTGACGTAGTACTGGGTCTTAATGAAAAGAAAGAGCGCAACAATAAAAAGCGTGGCCGCCCACAGACTGGAGCCGCTCTGCAGCCCGGAATTTATGGCGCCAAGAATCGCTGCGGTGCTGATGCCTCCAAGCCCGGACATCAACAACAGCTTCGGCAAAGAGCCGAGCATTTCGCGGCGAACAAGCTCAAGGAAGGACATAAGTTCTTCCGGTTACACTTTCACAAAATGCGCCCAGCCAAGCGCGTACCCCACCCGTTGAATCGGCCAGCCCACTCCCGTCAGGTCCGGCGACGCGATTCGGTGCGGCGTGATGGGCCGGTCAAAAGCAACATAGGCAACACTACAAATGGAGTGGTGATAAGTGCCAGAAGAAAAGTGCCGACAAAACCCATTCGGCGATCGATGCCGCAAAGCCCTGTGAAAGCACAGAATATTATATAGACGATGGCTTCGAGCATTGGGCTCGGTCTCGCCGGTCAAGAACTAGCGCCGCAGTAAATAGATCAACCCCCAAACGCCAACCCTTGCGGGCGTGACTTAAGGGCTTGTCGCCCCCGCCTCAGCGCCGGACTTGCGGCCCCTTCGCGAATCCCACATCGCCCGCTGAGCCCGGATGAACTCACGATAGTCTGGAGGATTAAAGTTGAGCAGGGTCCCGCCCGTCGCAAAGTGCTCGATGAATGCCTTGCCGATGGCATAAGTGGCGCCCGCGGAAAGTGCGGGCATTACGAATCCGCCCGCGATTGTCCCGATAATCGGCACAGCCTTCAGGACGCTCGCAGCTCCGATTCCGCTCGTCGCCGGGATCATTGACCCGGCAATGCTCGCGATCAGCGCCTTGCCACGATTTTCTGAAAACTCGACATCGTAGATTTGGGAGAGTCGACGCACCATCTGGATCTGAAGTCCGCCGACCGCAGCGACATCAACGACCGGTACGGGAATGAGTCCGGCAACGCCAGACCACAAAGCAAACCGGTCAACCAGTTTCGAAGCCATTTCCTTGCGGGCTTCGGGTGTATCCGGGATGGCTTCTTCTGAGCTCGACGAAGTTGACTTCTGTGCCATGGCGGCTCCCTTTCTACAGACCCGAGCGCGATCAGCACTTGCTCACTAAGTGCTTGATTTTCGGCTCAAACCCCCTCTTGTCGCAAAAAGCGTATCATGCGGAATATTCGATGCCAAGCGGCTGCGACTGCGTGCCACTTTAGAGAGACCATGCATTCCTCCCGCGGCGCCGAGCAACGCGCGCGTCGCGGTTCGACCTGATGCGCGATTTGGTGACAGCCTTGCCACGCCGTACCCGATCCCATAGAAGGGCTTGAAGGCTAATTTGTTTCGGAGGGCGGCCATGGGTGCGAACAGGACGGGCCGTACCAGTGAGCAACAACGCAGCGCCTGGGAGACGCCGGTCGTGACGAAGGTAGCGATTGGTATCGAAACGAAATCGGCCACTCTCGGTGCGAGCAGTACCCTCGAGCCGCGGCCGCCATCGTCGCCGGCGACGAAGCTTGGATTTTCTTTCGAGATGGCTTTTCCCATGTCTGCCCGTACGGAAAAATAGAATACCGACGGTAGAGGGTGACGGCTTTGGGCGTCACAACCGACAACGTTCTTGTCCGAGACAATGAATTGGCGGCGGCCAACGTCGATGGGCGCGTCGTTGTCTTGAAGCCGGATGTTGGCTCGTATTTTGACTTCAATCGGGTGGCGACTGAAATCTGGGACATGCTCGCCAAGCCCTGCCGGGTCGAAGAAATTTTTGAATCGCTCTCAGAAACACACGATGTCGATACCGAAACCCTGGTCCGCGACGTAACGCCATTTCTTCAAGCGCTGCTTGAGAGCAGATTGGTGCGGACGATTGATCCGGGGGAACTGCGATGAAGTTGGCGACGAGACGGCGCGCCTATCTGCACGAAGCCATCTTCATGCTGGCAATCGCGCGGCTTGCCGTACGGTTTGTGCCAGCGTCCCGCATTTTTGCCTGGGCTGATCGTCCGCCGCGCCGCATCAACCACTTCGCGGCCGACGAAGCGGATTGGATATTTTGGGCAGTCGAGTGCATCGGCGCGAAACCTTGGATGGGGGCTCTCTGTCTGCCGAGCGCAATTGCGGCTCATGCGATGCTGCGCCGGCGTGGCATAGCGAGCCGTGTTTGCCTCGGGGTTGCCCGAAAAGGCGATGAGCTTGCCGCTCATGCATGGGTCGAGGTCGGTGAAAGCAAAGTCTTTAACGGTGTAGAGACTCACAGTTTTACCCGTCTAGCTGAGTTCGGTGCAGTGACAAGATAGGTGCATTCCCCATGAGCGGGATCGCCGGATTGATGCGGTTTGATGGCCGGACCGTGAGTGAGCGCGAGCTCAATCGGGTTGCGAACGCGCTTGGTCAATATGGGCCTGACCGATCCGACGTCGTCGTCAACGGAGCTATCGGTCTCGCGCATGTTTTGATGCGCATGACCGCCGAAGATCGATTTGACCGCCAGCCTTGGCGCGGAGCAAGCGGCGCACTTATTACGGCGGACTTAAGGCTTGATAACCGAACCGATGTGCTTGCTCGGATTGGCATCGCGCAGAAAGAAGCGACCGAATGGTCCGATACGCGCGTTTTGCTGGCGGCGTGGGAAAAGTTTGGCGATGACATATGGCCCATGCTGCGGGGCCCGTTCGCGGCAGCGATTTGGGATCCGCGCCGCCGGACTATGACGCTGGCGCGCGATCATCTCGGCTTGAGTGTTTTGATGTGGCACAGGAGCGAAAAGTTTTTCGCTTTTGCTACTATGCCGAATGGTTTGTTTGCGTTTGATAGCGTGCCGCGTGAGCTAAGCGAGGAGAAATTTGCAGACTTTCTGGTGCTCAATCATGCCGATCACGCGACGACAATGTATCGAAACATTTTTCGGCTTCCTCCCGCGCACCTTCTGCAAATAACCGCTGATGGCTCGACGCAACAGCGGCGCTATTGGTCGCCCGCCGATATAAAGCCAGTCAGGCTGTCCTCAGACGCGGCGTATGCCGACGGGCTGCGTGAGCATCTTGATCTGGCGGTCCGCCGCCAAATGCGCAGTACGCAGCCCATCGGCTGCCTGTTGAGTGGTGGGCTGGATTCATCATCGGTCGCCGTTCTCGCAGCGTGTGCTCTCAGCGAGAAAAACCAAAGACTCGCGGCATTCACCGGGGTCCCTCGACCCGGCTTTTCGGGGCCGACAGCAAACGGCTGTTACGCTGACGAGACCCCTTACGTTAAGGCAATTCAGAAGGCTGCCGGCACACTCGACATCACCTATGTACGAAACGACGAGTGCGACGACGTGGCCGAGCTTGACCGGTTTTTCATCGCGTTCGCAGGCCCGGTGCGCAATCCGTCCAACCTGGGTTGGCCAATGGCTATCCTGCGGCGCGCGCGTGCGCAGGGCCACCGGGTGCTGCTTGGTGGATTTTTTGGCAACTACACCATTAGCTGGAACGGCTGGTCTCAATCAATAGGTCATCTCCTGCATTGCAGACCGGTGTTGGCTTACCTTCAATGGCGGCTGTACTACCGCACGACGTCCTATTCGCGCTGGGTCGCGTTGCGAAAGCTTTTCATTGAACCGATGGTCCCCGCGTGGTTGGCGAATTGGGCAGACCGCCGGCGTCATCCAGCTCGGATCGCAGCCTGGCAAGACCACGCCCCGATCCGCGCCGATTTCGCCGCTTCAATGGCTGTTAATACGCGGGCCGACAAACTCGGACACGATTTTTTTTACCGCATGCGGAAAGACGAGCGCATCAAGGGGCTCGCGCAGGTTGACTACGTCGGAGATTGGCATGCGGCGGAGAAGGCAATAACCGGAGTCGAAGTTCGTGACCCGACCGCAGACATTGACTTGGTTTCCTATTGTTTTGGGGTCCCGCCCGAACAGTACCTAGCTGACGGTATCGATCGGTCGCTAATCCGTCGCGCCATGTGGGGATTGCTCCCCGAGGCGGTGCTGACCAATCGCCTGAGCGGTCTGCAAGCGGCAGACTGGTACGAAAAACTCGAAACTCTGCGTCCCCAGCTTGCTGGTCAGCTCGCGGAGCTTTCCGAGTCCCCTCTCGCACGCAAAATGATCGACTTGGGTCGACTCGACAATGCGATCAGGAACTGGCCAACCGGCGGCTGGCATACGCCCGAAGTTTTTCGCGAATACAACCTAGCGCTAACGCGTGGCATAGCAGGCGGCCGGTTTTTGCGTTGGCTTGAAACGACAAACTGATCGATCTAGAGGCCGTGATCCGGGATGACGTTGTGTGCCACGAGACGATGCCAGACGAATAGTATGACGATCGCGCCAATGGTCGCGCCGATGAGTCCAGCGCCTTGACCCGGTCGATACCAGCCGGCCGTTTCGCCGACAAAGCTCGCAAGAAGTGCTCCGCCGACACCCAGGACCGTCGTAAGGACGAAACCTTTTGGCGTGTTCGGGCCGGGCATGAGAAATCGGGCAATGATGCCGGCAATAAACCCGATAATAATGATCCAGAGAAGAACGCCCATTGTCGTCATCCCTTCTTCAAATAGTCCTCAGCGCTCGGGCCCCGAAAGCGCAAGATCGCGCTCGGCGCGGAAGACATTGCTGTAAAGGTTTGCCACCCACTGCCGCCCGCTCGACGTAACATTGAGATAACGGATCGCCGTTTGTACATGCGGCGATACCGTATTCCAGTAGAACTGCGGATACAGCTCCGTGAGATCGGCTGGCGAGGCGTAGCCGAGCTGCCTGTTCAGGCCAGCTTCTTCAAATTCATAGTACAGCGCATTTGCCTTACGCAGATATTGCGGATCTCCGAGCTGTCCGATGAGATCGGCGGCCCGCACGAGTGAACCTTCTTCGCTGCCGCCATCATCGGGCTGGTCGACGGTCACCGGAAAACGCGTGAACTCTATCGCGCGAGCAATTCTGGCCGCGTCAAGGACCTTGCTCGTTGAAACGCGGTCCATGACGAACAACTTCGATCGGTCGACATGGTATTGTAAAAGAGACGCGTCGGAAGAGCCGCGCGGAACTTGGGTCTTATTGCCCTTTGCATCGATGACATAACCATCCTCGCCATCACCTTTGAGAACGCCGCGCACGTAGCCGATGTCGTGCAATAGGCAAGCGACGAGGAGATGGGCAAAATCGTCAGGCAAGGTCGGCTTTAACAGCGCGCGCCCCCGCATAATGTCGTATCCGACAAGGGTTACGAGCATCGTGTGCTCGACGTTGTGATAAAGCGCGTCGCTGTTGCCGATGCATTCGAGTGATAGCCTGGCGATGGATGGAATGAGCTCCGCCAAGCCCGCTTGGGTCGACCCGAACCTGCGGCTCAGGTGGCTGGATAGGTACGAACCCAGGGCCTCGGCCGCCAACTCGGGTACCGTAATCATAATGACACCCCCACACATAATAGCGCGGCCGCGCGCAAATAATACTTGAATATCATGAGGTTTATCAGACCTTTGGCGGGCCTGGGATCGCTTCGGGCAAGAGTGAAGTAGCTCACAAACGATTTGGCAGATTTGGACTATCCGTTGGGCAACCAAAATTGGGGCGATTGTCGAACCATGCCCGAACCAAAGACAGCCGATACGGAAAGAATGGAAGCAGTCACTTCAGCTGCGGTCATGCCGTGTGTCGGCGGCCTCATCTTTTATGTTGGCCAAAGCCGCACCGAGGATCGCCCGGGTTTTGAAAATCAGAATGCCGGCGCAATAGTGTTGGAGGAGGACTCCGGAGTCGCTGACCGCAAGCATACCCCGTAATTTTGGATGGTAACGCTGGCAACCCGGTCCAAACGGACAAGCGGAGATCGTCGAGCTAATGGCGTTTTTCTCCATCATGACTCATAATTGAGCCTATGGAATTGCGGCATCTCCGGTACTTCGTGGCGGTCGCGGAAAAACTGCATTTCTCGCGTGCCGCCGAGCATCTCAATATTTCGACGCCCACGCTCAGTCACCAGATACAGGCATTGGAGACAATGCTTGGTGCACAACTTTTGTCGCGCAAGACAAAAAGCGCCGTCTCACTTACTCAAACGGGGAAACGGTTTCTCGAGGAAGCCCGCGCTACGCTCAGACAGGCGGAAAATGCTGAGCTCGTGGGGAAGCGTGCCGCGCGGGGCGACGTCGGCTCGATTGCGATCGGATATATACTGTCGGCGAGCTGCATTGGACTGCTCCCGGAGCTGATAGCGGCATTTCAGAAAGAAAATCCTGGCGTCTCTTTGCAGCTCAGTCGCATGGAGACTTTTCCCCAGATGAAAGCCGTTATCGACGGAGCCCTGGATGTTGCATTTATCAGGGCGCCACAGCGCTACCCGGCTGAACTCACCGGCTTTGTCGTTGATCGTCACCCTTATTGTGTGGCTATTCCTGAAAATCACCACCTCGCCAAACACAAATACATCAGTCCGGCCATCCTTGCTCACGAAAGGTTCGTTTCGGGTTCCCTCGAAATGGAAGTTGGTTTTTGGGGTAATTTGAGCGCCATATCAAAGCCAGGCCAATCGCTTCACATTGTCGAAAGAGCTCCGGACATATTCTCTCTTCTTACGCTTGTCGCCGCTGGGGTCGGGCTCGGCATTATTTCAGCGCCGATGCAACATGTCGGGATTCCGGGCGTTGTGTACCGAAAGATATCGGGCGCCTTGCAAGAGGCCGAGATTGCAGTCGCCCATCGAAAAAGCGAAAGCGCACCTGCCGTAAAGTCATTCATTCAACGTCTGCGAGCTAGGGCACGGGCGCACAACTGATTTTCATCATATGGTGCTTGGTTCACAGAGATGACCGCTAATGCATGATGCAGGCGTTCGGCTTCCGCTGCTTCTTCAACCGATTCCCTTGCGCGGGCTTTTTGCGCGCAATCGAATCGTCGTGTCACCGATGTGTCAGTACGAGTCGCGCAACGGCGGACCTACCGATTGGCATCTCGTGAGCCTTGGAAAATATGCGATTGGCGGCGCAGGAATCGTATTCACGGAAGAGACTGCCGTTGAGGAGCGCGGCCGCAAAACCTACGAGTGCGCCGGCATATATTCAGACGATCATGTCCCGGCCTACCGGCGGATTACAGATTTCATCCGCAGTCAGGGCGCGCTGCCCGCAATTCAACTGGGACATGCCGGCCGCAAGGCATCAAGCGACGCGCCGTGGAATGACTTCAGGCCATTGGATGAAAGCGATGCCGCGCGCGGGTTGAAGCCGTGGGTTGGCGTTTCTTCGAGCGCAATTGCCGCTCCGCGCGACGGCTCAACCACACCAACCGCCATGTCGATTGACGACATCCGCGGCATGATTGCGCTGTGGCGCGAAGCCGCGTCGCGAAGCCTCGATGCGGGCTTCGATATCTGTGAAATTCATGGAGCGCACGGATATCTCATTCATCAGTTTCTCAGTCCACTCGCGAACGTACGAAACGACGGGTATGGCGGAGATCTGCAAGGGCGAATGCGGTTCGCGCTCGAGATCGTCGAAGCGGTGAGGACGGTCTGGCCGCAGGACAGGCCGCTATTTTTTCGTTGCTCAGCTACGGACGGTCCAAGCGGGCGCTGGTCAATTGATGATACGATTGTGCTGGCGCGCGAATTGCGAAAGCGAGGCATCGACGCCATCACATGCTCATCCGGCGGAATAGCGGGGCCAATCAATACCGAAATTGTGCCGCGGGTCCCGGGTTACCATGTGCCTTACGCCGAAAAGGTAAGACGAGAGGCCGATATAAAATCCATTGCCGTTGGGTTGATTACTGAGGCGCGGCATGCCGAACAGATACTCAATAGTGGGCAGGCCGATTTGATCGCGCTTGCGCGTGAACTCCTTTACAATCCGCACTGGCCTGTTCATGCTGCCAAAGAGTTGGGAATTGAAAATTATCTCGACATTCTCCCGCGCGGTCTCTCCTGGTGGCTGAAACGGCGGGAACAGGTGCGCCGTTTAAAAGCCGACTGAAGGTCGATCGGCACCGCGCCTGCAAGGGCGGAGAAGCATGCTGCGTCGCGTGATTGTAGCCGTTCTGTTTGCCGGGGCACTGTTATCGCAAAATCTTGTCCTCGCGCAGTATCCGTCAAAGCCGGTACATGTTGTGGTCCCATATCCGGCGGGGGGCGCCGTTGATGCATTCGCGCGCGTCCTATCGCAGAAACTTTCTGACCTCTGGGGACAACAGGTGGTTGTCGACAATCGCCCGGGCGCCAGCACCATGATCGGTGCCGACCAGGTCGCGAAATCGCCGCCGGATGGTTACACGTTTCTTCTGACAGCTGAATTGACGTTAGTGACGGTGCCTTATCTGCACGAAAAAATTCCGTACGACCCACTGAAAGATTTTGCGCCGATCACTGCGCTCGTTTCAGCAACTCAGGCGCTGGTCGTAAACCCGTCGCTGCCCGTGAATACGGTGAAGGATCTGGTGGCTCTCGCAAAAGCGAAACCCGGCGAACTGACTTATGGCTCGTTCGGCATTGGTTCCACCGGACACCTCAATATGGAGATGCTGCAGACGATGACCGGCGTGCGCTTCAATCACATTCCCTACAACGGCGCAGGACCGGCGATGAACGACGTCATCGGGGGCCATATCGGATTCATGTTTGCCGCGCTCAGCATTGTCAAAGGCAACGTAAGTGCCGGCAAACTGCGCATGATCGGCGTCGGAAGTAACCATCGCAGCAAGGAATTCCCGAGCGTACCGACGATTTCTGAATCCGGGGTGCCGGGCTTCGAAGCAAAATCGTGGTTCGGTCTGGTCGCGCCGGCCGGTACACCGCCGGACATCATCAAGAAACTCAACCAAGACGTAACCAAGGTGATTTCCGATCCCGCTTTTGCCGCGGAGTTTCTTGCCGCGCAAGGACTGGAGCCGATTCTGGGTACGCCCGAACAATTTGCTGCATTTATCCGGGCTGAGTCCGTCAAGTTGGGCAAGGTCGTGAAAGAGGCGGGCATAAAACCCGCAAAGTAGATTAGGGGCGCGCCTTGCTCTTGAGGCGCCGGTCGAGGCGGTCCAAGTCGACGACCATGCGCTCGTGGGTGCCGCTACCGATCTCCTCGATTTCGTCACGCGCGGTTACATCGAACTCGATGCGGCGGCCGTCGACTTTTGTCACAACCGCTTCTGCAGTCACGCGATGACCGACCGGCGTTGCGGTCAGATGACGGATGCTGACGCTGGTACCGACCGCGCTTTCGTTCGGATCAAGATAGTCACGAACTGCGTTGAGCGCGGCATTCTCCATCGCTGTAACCATCATCGGTGTAGCGAACACAGGTGGTAGCGCCGCGTCCTTGAACTGATTGGCGAGATGCGCAGGCAATACGCGCAACGTGAAGGTTCCTTTCGCCCCAACAGGAATCGGACGCATCGTGTCAGCTTCTCACGAATGGAACATGGTTTATCGCCGGCGCCAGAATAGCCGGTAGAATCCCGCACAAGCCTATCGGCAGGAAAGCCATGCTGGCAACGCCGGTAAGATCCCAAGCTAGCCCGCTGACAACCGGGATAATCACCGCGCAACTGTAGCTGATGGTAAACATGGCGGCGGTCACGCGATGCACGTCGTGCTGCTGACTCAAAAGTGGCGGCAACGCGAGCACCAGGATCAGAATTGCGGAGCCCGCAAATCCCTGTAGTGCGGCTGCGGCTACCGTCCATGCGCCGCTACCAAATACGATGCCTGCCGTCGCGGCCACACATAATAATCCGCAGGCAACGTAGGGCCAGGCTTTCCGCTCCAGGCGGTCGGCCACGGCAAGCAGCAAAAAAGATGCCGGCAGCTGGCCAATATTGAGTCCGGAAAGCGCCGCGCTAATCCATTCACCTTGGCCAGTGCTTCTCAGGTAGTCGGGAATGAAGGCATTCGTGGCAAAATAGGTTGCGTTGATCGCGCCGAGCAAAATGCCAAGCCGCCAGATCAGTGCGTTGCGCCAATTGGGCCACCAGCGCAGACGCGATGGCATGGATCCGTTTGCCGCTCGCCGCGGCGCAAGCAGCGCCACAATGATGGCGATGACGGCAACCGGCACACTCCAAATGACGAAGCCCCATTTCCAGCTGCCGTCGATGAGCGGCAGCACGAGCGGGAGCGTGAGCGCCACAGGCAGGATTTCGCCGATCAGGAGACCATTGGTATAGACCGCGGTCGCAAAGCCGATACGGGCGGGTACCCAGGCGCGCACAGCCGTCGGCATGGTCACCTGCATGATGGCGACGCCTGCTCCCATGGCGATTGTCATGGCGTAAAGCCAACGTACATCCAGCAATGCACCGCGCAGTGCGCCGCCAAGGGCAGTGATTACGAGGCCAACGACCAGTGCAGTGGGCACGCCAAGACGAGCGATCAAAAGCGAGCCCGGCACTGCAGCGAGGGCGAACAGCATCGACGGCAACCCAGTCAGGATTCCGACCTCGGTTGCGTTGAGTTTCAGCTCGTCATGCACAAGAGGAATGACCGGCGGCACAGCCAGAATTGTCAGCCGCAGCGCCGTACCGGCGAGCCAAAGCAGTAAAAGCGAGGTCAGAAACTGTGTTTTCGACCGTGAACCGATCAGACTGTTCATTCGGTGTTTGCGAGAGCCTGGCTAAGCGAACGTATCCGCAGGCCGCTCGTGATCCATACAACACCGCCCACGACGCCGACAACGAAACTTACGATTCCGAACAGGATCGACAAGGTAAGTCCGTTGCTTTGAGCCAGGCCGGCGTAGGCGAAGGCAACGATCATGGTGCTCTCGCGGATGCCCCAGCCCGCAATCGATACGGGAATGGTTGCGACCAGTAAAACCGGCGGCAGGAGAAACAGAACCTGTGAGAAACTGACCGGCGCGGCGATTGCTTTAATACAGCACCACGCCGTAATGACGGTGAACAAGTGGATGGTGACCGAGCATAGTATGACTATGCCCATCGAACGACCTGAGCCACACAAGTCCACGGCTGCCTGTGAAGCGGCCGATAAGTGACGCGTCAATCGCCATCGATCGAACCAATTTCGAAACCACGTCCCCATCAGCGCGAATATAAGAGTGGCGGCGATCAAGCCGAACCCAATCAGAAGCAATAACCCGCGCGCAACGGGATCACGGATGAGTTCGAACGTCCACGGCAGACAGGCAACGACAATCATCGCCAATACGAATAAGCCGACGATCCGATCGATCAGCACCGAGTAAGTTGCGCGGGCCCAACCAGCGCCCTGTCGCGCCATCAACCAGATCCGCGCGCCGTCACCACCCATCGTCGACGGCAACACCTGATTGAAGAACATACCGATGAAAGTGAATTGCAAAGCAGATGCCCACTCCAGGTGCGCGCCACAAGCAGCGGCAATTTCCCGCCAGCGAACGGCGAGCAATGCAACTTGAGTCGTCGCCAGCAGTGTGGCGAGCAGTATCCATTCAGGCTTGAGCCGGCTCAGGCGTTCAGTCAGCACGCCGACATTGACCCACCGGAGCGAGAGATAGAGCAGGGTGACAGAGATTGCCGCTTTGGCCACCAATAACAGTGTGCGGCGCATTGCATTCCGCCTTGAGTGTTAACTAACTTGGGCGGGAGGGCTTCGCATGGTCCGTTTAATCGTGCAAGGGGCCTATCCGCAGCAGCCCCAAACAATGAGACCTGCACTACAGCCGCGCGGAACTGTGAAAACCGGCCAGTTCAGGAATAAACGATGATTTTCGGTCAGCGTTCATCTCATTCCTTTGCCGTGATAAAAGGTCCCGGAATCAAACAGGTGAATGATGCATCTTCAGCAGCGAATTTTGGTGACCGGAGGCGCGGGATTTCTCGGCTCCCATCTTTGCGAACGGCTTCTCGCGGAAGGGGGAGATGTCCTGTGTGTCGACAATTTTTTTACCGGCAATCGCTCGAATATAGAGCACCTGCTGGAGCACAAGCACTTTGAACTGACGCGCCACGATGTGACGTTCCCGCTCTACGTCGAAGTTGATGAGATTTACAATCTCGCGTGCCCGGCGTCGCCCATCCACTACCAGCGGGATCCCGTGCAGACGACCAAGACGAGTGTGCACGGTGCGATCAATATGCTTGGGCTCGCCAAGCGCGTGAAAGCAAAAATTCTTCAAGCTTCGACGTCGGAAGTTTACGGCGATCCAAATGTTAATCCGCAGACAGAAGAATATTGGGGGCATGTCAATCCTGTCGGCCCGCGGTCGTGTTATGATGAAGGCAAGCGGTGCGCGGAAACATTGTTTTTCGACTATTGGCGCCAGCACAAGTTGCGGATCAAGGTCGCCCGCATTTTCAATACCTATGGTCCGCGCATGCATCCGAACGATGGTCGCGTCGTTTCGAATTTCATCGTTCAATCTTTGCTCGGCACCGACATTACGGTTTACGGTGATGGCATGCAGACGCGTTCGTTCTGCTACGTCGATGATCTCATCGATGGGCTGATCCGCTTGATGTCGACTCCGGAGAAAGTGACAGGACCGATCAATATCGGAAACCCGACTGAGTTCTCGATGCTCGAGCTCGCTACCATGGTCATTGACATGACGGGCTCACGCTCGCGCGTAGTCCACCGCCCATTGCCAGAAAACGATCCACGCCAACGACGCCCGGATATTTCACGTGCGCAGGAGCTTTTGTCATGGAAGCCACGCACACAATTAAAGGACGGGTTAAAGCGCACGATCACATATTTTGAAAAATTGCTGAGTGAAAAGGGCGTGCGCGCGGCTTTGACCGCAGATCAATAGGTCAAAAGGGTCGTTTCCTGCGATTTGGCGGACCTTTGTGCGCCGAAAAATTTGGTAGTATGAACTTCGCTGCAGGCGGGGCTTTCTCAAGAACGCGAATGTTGTGTACTGAATATGGCTCCGCGCCGCGTCCAGCCTGGAAGACCGCAAGATGAAGTGGCTACCTGACCTAACGCGCCGCCAAATTCTGATCATGCTGCATGATGTTGTTGCGACCGCGGCAGCAATCGCGGTCACGTTTTTCATGCGGTTCGAAGATGAAGGGCTCGCCGCGCGTTTGCACGGTCTAAAAATATTTCTGCCTTTGTTTCTAATCTATGCGGCCGTGGTCTATTTCATCTTTGGGCTGCACCGCAACAAGTGGCGTTTCACCTCCGTTCCAGATCTCTACAATCTGTTTCGGGCGTCGACTGTGCTCGCCGTTTCACTGCTTGCTCTCGACTACGTGCTGCTGACGCCGAACTTTTTCGGCACGTTCTTCTTCGGGAAGGTCACCATTCTGCTTTACTGGTTCGTTCAGATGTTTTTTCTGGGCGGCCTGCGCGTCGTCTACCGCTACTTTAACTATCGTCGAACAATTCAACGCGTGAAAATCGCGGACTCGACACCTACGCTCATTCTTGGGCGTGCGGCCGACGCCGAAGTGCTGCTTCGTTCGATTGAAAGTGGTGCGGTCAAAAAGATCTGGCCGGTCGGCGTACTTTCGCCGTCGAATGCGGATCGCGGCCAATCGATCCGCGGCATCCCGGTCCTTGGCGATATTGATGATCTTGAGCGTGTTATCTCTGATCTCCAAAGCCGCGGCGGCCGCGTGGCCCGGCTCGTGCTTGCGCAATCGGCGCTTTCACCGGAAGCGCGCCCAGAGGCGATTTTGATACGCGCGCGCAAACTCGGCCTGAGCATGAGTCAATTGCCATCCCTCGAGACCGGCGGTCCGGCCGCTCAACTGGCGCCGGTTGCGGTTGAGGACCTTTTGCTGCGACCAAGCGTCAAGATTGATTACGCCCGACTGGAGGATCTGGTCAGTGGCAAGGCTATCATTGTGACCGGCGGTGGCGGCTCGATCGGTGCCGAAATTTGCGACCGAATTGTCACTTTCGGCGCGGCGCGCCTGCTGGTCATCGAGCATTCTGAGCCCGCACTGCACGCGGTTCTCGAATCCCTTGGAAGCAAGCACAGCGAAGCTGAAATCTCAGGCCGGATCGCCGACGTTCGCGATCGGGAGCGGATCATGAATCTTGCCGCGCATTTCAGGCCGGACATCGTGTTCCACGCTGCTGCTCTCAAGCACGTGCCAATACTCGAGCAGGATTGGGATGAGGGCATAAAAACGAATGTTTTCGGTTCGATAAATGTCGCCGATGCGGCGGCCGCGGCGGGTGCCACTGCGATGGTGATGATCTCCACCGACAAGGCGATTGAACCGGTTTCGGTGCTGGGCGCGACCAAGCGCCTAGCGGAAATGTACTGTCAGGCGCTAGATGATGAATCGTCCAGGCGGGGCGGCCCGCGCGCAATGCGGCTTATTTCCGTTCGGTTCGGCAACGTGCTCGCCTCGAACGGATCTGTTGTCCCGAAATTCAAGGCGCAGATCGAGACTGGCGGTCCAGTCACCGTTACTCATCCGGACATGGTGCGGTACTTCATGACTATTCGCGAGGCGTGCGATCTGGTCCTTACGGCCGCCAGTCATGCCTTGGGCCGGCTGAATGGCGATGTGTCGGTCTACGTTCTCAACATGGGGCAGCCGGTAAAAATCGTTGATCTCGCTGAACGTATCATTCGGCTCAGCGGACTCGAGCCGGGACGGGACATTCAAATTGCTTTCACCGGAATTCGGCCGGGCGAGCGGTTGAATGAAATTCTGTTTGCCCGTGAGGAGGAAACAGTCGACATCGGTATTCCCGGCATCGTTGCCGCCAAACCCGTGCGGCCGTCGCTTGAAGCAATCCGAGCCTGGGTCGCCACTCTGGAACGAGGCTTGGCGCGCGGCGAACGTGCAGCGATCTATAATGTCTTGCGCGATGCTGTGCCGGAATTCCGCGGCGAGGCAGCTTGAGGCAATCGATGGCGGATCTCGCAGCATATTTCAAAACAGAATTTGCCGAACATCATGACGTCGCCCGCAAGAGCGAGGCGGCGCTCGCCAATGCATTTGCAGAGACAGTTCGCGCGTGCGCCAAAGCCTTGAGCGGCGGGGGAAAGCTTATGTTTTTCGGTAACGGCGGCAGCGCAGCCGACGCACAGCACCTCGCAACCGAGCTGACCATTCGTTACAAGAGTGATCGCGCGGCGATTGCAGCCATTGCCTTGACCACGGACGGGTCGGCGCTCACCGCTGCCGGCAATGATATTGGGTTCGACAAAATCTTTGCCCGTCAGATTGAGGCCCTCGGCCGTCCTGGCGACGTTGCTATTGCCATGTCGACCTCAGGCAAGAGCCCGAACGTGATTGCCGGTTTGAAACAGGCAAAATCGAACGGTCTTGTAACGGTCGCTTTCGGCGGGGAGGGCGGCGGCGCGATGGCCGCGTTTGCCGACCATGTGCTCGCGGTGCCGTCCGTTACAACGGCGCGCATCCAGGAGATGCATATCGCTCTGGGGCAGATGCTCTGCGGCGCGCTTGAAATCGAGCTCGGATTGGCCTCAGGCGGTCGTAGTTAGACCAAGCCATTGTAAGATAAGCACCTTTCGTTTTTATATTGCGAAAACTACGTTCACTATTCTGAAAACTGCTTGACTCGATACCCCTGCGTGATTTGCTCCCGGCGCAGGGAGAAACAAACAATGGTGGAGGCAACAATCCTACCGGGCCCAGGTGCCAAAGGCCGAGCCCAAGCCGCGCGAGGCGGCGACCGGCACAGCATTCAATCCGTCGATCGCGCCCTGTTTCTTCTCGAGACGATTGCCGAAGCGGGCGGGGAAGCAACTCTTACAGAACTGGCCAGCCGCACGGGCCTCAACATTTCAACCTGCCACCATTTGCTGGCTACGCTGATCCAGCGCGGGTTCGCAACGAAAGTGCCGGGACGGTTATACGCCCTGGGTGCGCGCATCATTTATCTCGCGCACGCTTGCCTGCAGGTTGATCTTCCGCGCCGTGCGCAACCGTACCTGGAGGCGATAAATCAGGCGACCGGAGAAACAGTTCATCTTGCCGCGTTGCAGGGTGACAGCGTCGTCACACTTTCTGTGCGCGAAGCACGGCATGCCGTCCGTGTCGACACTGGCAGGATCGGAAAGATGGAAGCGCCTCATGCCACTTCGGTCGGCAAAGCAATCATGGCGTGGCTTCCGGAGGAAGAGATCAATCGTATTCTTGTCGACGGCATGAAGCGTTACACCGATAAGACCATAACCGATTTGCCGGCATTGCTTGAATCGCTGCGCCTGGTGCGCCGCAATGGTTACGCAATCGATCGGGAAGAATTTTTGCCGGGCGTAATTTGCGTCGGCGCCGCGATCCGCGATCAGGCCGGCACGGTCATCGGTGCGATCAGTGCATCGACGCCTACCATGCGCGCAAGCGAGGAGCACATCGCGTTGATGCGTAAAGAAATCACCACCGCGGCCCGCGGATTGTCCGCCGAATTCGGAGAACCGGGTTCGCAGTCCAACGCACGAGCGTTCGTGGCCAACTGAGTGCGACGACGCATCTAACGAATTCCATCTGGAGGGCTCATGTACGCACCGCCCGGCGTAAAGACTAATCACAACGAATTTCCCATTCCCGACAGCCAACGCGCCTGGGTGCTGGGCGATCCCGGCCAGTTGAGCATAAGCACCAAACCCATACCTGTGCCGAAGAAGGCGGAAGTGCTGGTCCGCATCGATGCCGTGGCGATTTGCGCCACTGATCTTGAAATCATCTATCACGGTCCGCCGGCTTCGATCCAAGGCGGTCTGCCATTCAATAAGAATTTCACCCCCGGCCATGAATACATGGGCACTGTGGTCGCGCTCGGTCCCGGCGTCGACGAATACAAGATCGGCACGCGTGTCGCGGTCGAGATTCATGCCGGCTGCGGTCAATGCAAACGATGCCGCGAAGGCATGTATACCTCGTGCCACAACTACGGCCTCAATTACGGGGACGTCGACAAGGGTCACCGCGCCAACGGGTTTACGACCGATGGCGGGTTTTGCGAATACCAGGTCAACAACATCAACACTCTGGTGAAAATAGCGGACGAGATGTCTGACGAAGAGGGTACGCTCGTCGTCACGGCAGGGACTGCGATGTACGCACTGACTGAACTCGGCGGACTCGTCGCAGGGGAAAGCGTCTGCGTAACCGGCCCGGGCCCGATCGGTCTGATGGCGGTGGCGGTGGCAAAAGCCCTTGGGGCGCAGCCGGTTATTCTCACCGGCACGCGTGACAACCGCCTGGAAATCGGCAAGCAGCTTGGCGCCGATGCCGTTGTCAATATTCGCAAGACGCCGGACGTCGTCGCGGAGGTGAAAAAGCTCAACGGCGGCAAGGGCGTCGACTACGTGGTCGAGTGTTCGGCGGCGACCAGCGCGGTCAACGACGCGGTGCGCATGGTCAATCGCGGCGGCCGCGTCTGTCTTGCCGCCTTTGCCCACGAGGAAGTGCCGGTCGATGTCGCGCACATCGTGCGCAACAACATCTATGTCTATGGCATCCGCGGCGAGGGCAAGAGCGCGACGCATCGGGCTGAAGCGTACATGCGACAGAAGCGGTTCGACGCCACCAAGATTCACACGCACACATTCCCGCTCGAAGATCTGCCGACCGCAATCCGCTACGCGAAGGATCGAGTCGAAGATGCCATCAAAGTGGTGGTGAAAGCCAAAACGGGCGCGGCGCAGAAGGAAGCGGCGGAGTAACGCTTCGCCCTTCCAAAGGAAGGTATCCGAGGAGCGCAATGCTGACCTGCGACGACTACGTTTCGCCGGGCTCTCTTGCCGAGGCTTTCGCCGCAATAGATTCCTATCGCGGGCGATATCGCATCGTCGCAGGCGCGACGGATACCTTGCCTTGGGCGCGGGAAGGTCGCGCTGGCGACGTTCACATTCCGGCGCTGATCGATGTCACAAAAATTCCCGAGCTGCGCGAACTGTCGGTCGATGACAAACGCGTGCGTATGGGAGCCGCGACGCCCATCCAGCGTTTTCTCGACGATCCAAAACTCGCGCGCGCACTGCCATGCATGCCGCGATGCGCGGTATGGTTTGCCGATGATCAGATTCGCGCGCAGGCCACCATCGGCGGCAACATTATCAACGCGTCACCGGCGGCCGACGGCACTCCCTGTTTGATTGCACATGAGGCCGTGGTCGAGCTCGCCTCCGCGCGTGGCAGGCGCAAGATGCCGCTGAGCGATTTCGTTACCGGGCCCAACAAGACTGCGCTTGCCGATGGCGAATTGCTGATGGCGATCGAATGTGACGCCTTGCCGGCACACGGCGGAAGTTTCGAAAAGGTCGGCCACCGCCGCTCACTGGTGATCTCGCTGGTGTGCCTTGCTGCCCTTCTCAAGCTCGATGCGCGAGGCCGCCGCATTGAAGACGCGCGTCTTGCCATCGCCGGGATCGGCCCGCGTCCTGTGCGTCTGAACGATGTTGAAAAATTCCTTTGCGCTGGCTCACTCAGCGCCGACAGACTGGAGCAGGCGGCAGACATGCCGATGTCGTTGGTCGCCTCGCGCACGCGGCAGGAATATCGCCGTGACGTGGTACGTGGATTCATGTTGCGCGGCTTGATCAATGCCGCAAAACGCGCCGGCGCCGACACGTCGGTACTGACCGGCAACCTGGAGGCGGCCTATTCCTGACCTCCGTATTGAGGCCACAATCAACGGCCGCAAAATCGCGCGCAGCGCCAAGCCTTATCAGCGGTTGCTCGATTTTATCCGCGACGATCTTAATCTCACCGGCAATAAGGAAGGTTGCGGCGCCGGCGAATGCGGTACCTGTTCGGTATTCGTCAATGGCGTGCTGATGAAGTCCTGCCTGCTTCCGGTGGCCAAGGCACAAGGCGCAACAATCGAGACGGTCGAAGCGCTCGCGAAAACCGGCGAGCTAAGCGTGCTGCAAAAGGCCTTTCATAAAGCAGGCGCGAGTCAATGTGGCTATTGCATTCCCGGCATGGTGATGGCGGCGACCGCGGCGCTGCGGGCCAATCCATTCGTCGATCGCGAGGAGATCAAGGAGCGGCTCGGCGGAAACATCTGCCGCTGCACCGGCTATCAAAAAATCTTCGATGCCGTCGAGCTCGCGCGTGACATTCAAAACGGCAGCTTGCCGGCGACGGCGTTGATGGAAACCGACACCGAAGACGCCGTGCTCGGCAAATCAGTTCGGCGCATCGATACTCCCAGCAAAGTCTCCGGACGACTTAAGTACGCGGGCGATATGACGATGCCTGGCATGCTGCATGTGCAGGTTCTGCGCTCTCCTCATGCCTATGCCCGAATTGTTTCTATCGACGCCGCAGCTGCTGAGGCCATGGAGGGCGTCCACGGTGTCATTACCTCAGCTGATGTGCCTGGCGAGGATGGCTTTGGTGTATTCGTCAACGACCAGCCGGTGATGGCGCGCGGCAAAGTGCGTTATGTCGGCGAGGCGGTTGCGGCGGTTGCCGCCGAGGATCTGGCCACCGCCAAGCGCGCGCTTGCCGCAATCAAGGTCGTCTACGAGCCGCTGCCGGCAGTCTACGATCCCGATGAAGCCATGCGACCCGGCGCACCGATCCTACATGACTACGCGCCGGACAATGTCACCAAGCACATCCCAATTCGCGTCGGCGACGTCGAGAAAGGCTTCGCCGAAAGCGATCTGGTGGTGGAAGAGAACTATTCGACGCAGCCGATCGAACACGCCTACCTCGAGCCGGAGGCCGGCCTTGCTTACGTCGACCACGACGGCGTCGTGACCATTGTTTCGCCGGATCAGAACGTCACCCACCACCGTCACATGCTGGCGCGCATCATTGCCAAGCCGATCAGCAAAGTGCGTTTCATTATGAGCCCGGTCGGCGGCGGCTTTGGCGGCAAGGAAGACATGATTTATCAGGGCATGCTGGCGCTGCTCGCCATGAAAACGCAGCGGCCGGTGCGGCTCGTTTTTACCCGCGAGGAATCGATTATTTCCACGGCCAAGCGGCACCCGTCGCGCACTGTTCTGCGCATGGGCCTGATGCGTGATGGCCGTATTCGCGCCGTGCATATGAAGATGATCTGCGACGGCGGCGCTTACGGGCTGTCGACCGAAGGTGTCATGCGCAAGGCGGCGATTTTGGCGGCCGGGCCTTACGTCGTGCCAAACGTGAGAATCGACACGCTTGGTATTTATACGAACAACACGCCGTCCGGGGCCTTCCGTTCCTTCGGCGCGTTGCAGACGGCGTTTGCGACGGAATCCCATCTCGATATCTGCGCCGAACGGCTCGGACTTGACCCATTCCAGATCCGCCGGATCAACGCGATGCGCGACGGTGCGATCACCCACACCAAAGCGAGACTCGGTTCGGTGAGCCTGACGCGGGCGCTCGACGCGCTCGAGAAGGCGTCAGGTTGGGAGGCCGGCGCATCCGTTTCGCGCGGAAACACTCGTGCCGATCTCGGTGGCGATGGCGTTCGTCCACCCTGCGCTCTCGGTGCGCGTTTCGCAGGCGTGCACAAACAGGAAGCCGCGGAGTAGGCGCATGGCTCGCAAACGCGGACGAGGGATGGCGGCTTGCTGGTACGGCATCGCGCGTACCGCGGTCATCGACCGTGCTGCGGCCTGGGCCGAGATCGATGATGGCGGCAGTGCCAAGATCGTCACCGGCGTTACCGAGATCGGCGAGGGCATTCTCACCGTGCTGGCGCAGGTCGCCGCGCATGAAATGGGCGTGAAGCCCGAACATATCGTGATCGGCGACAACGATACGGCGCGCGCGCCGGAGGCATCCCACGCCGGCGCCAGCCGACAGACTTATATGATCGGCAATGCGGTCGCCCTTGCTTCGCGCGAGGCGCGCAAACGGCTGGTTGAGGTCATGGCTGACCTATGGGACGTCGAAGCCGAGGCGATCCGCACCGGCAACGGTGAAATCTGGGCCGAGAATACCAACCATCGCATCACCATGGGCGAGGCTGTCCACACTGCGAAGAGCCGCGGTGTCGTTCCGGTCGGCTCAGCCACGTTCGGCACCGACACCACCGGTCTTGATCCGGTCGATGGCTCCGGCCGGCCGTGGCAGGCTTACGTCTTCGGCGCACAAGTTGCCGAAGTCGAAGTCGACACCGTTACCGGCGAGGTGCAGGTCCTCGGCATCTGGGCGGCCCATGACGTCGGCCGCGCGGTCAATCCGCAGGGCGTTGAGGGTCAGATTGAGGGCGGCATTGTGCAGGCACTGGGGCAGGGCTTGATGGAGGACTACAAGCTCGATCAGGGCCGCACCAGTACATCTGGCTTCGCCAAATATATCCTGCCGACCTCACTCGATGTCCCGCGCGTCAACTCGATTATCATAGAAGATCCGGATCCGATCGGCCCGCTGGGGGTCAAAGGCGTTGGCGAACCCGCCATGGTGCCGACAATCCCCGCGATCATGAACGCGATCTATGATGCAGTCGGCGTGCGCATTACGGCGCTGCCGGCGACGCCAGAAAAAGTTCTGATGGCAATTCGTGAAAAGGAACGTCAAGAAACGGTAGAAGCCGTTGAATAAATATAAGCGCACGTGTGGAGGAGTTCATGAACAGAATTCGTCTCGGTCTCGTCGCCGCAACTGTATTGGCCGGTGCCGCCATGCCTGCGGTGGCGCAGAACTATCCGACCCATCCGATTACGATGATCGTGCCTTATCCGGCCGGCGGTCCGAGCGACGTTGTGGCGCGCATCATGGCCGAGGGCATGAGCAAGGTCCTCGGTCAGAACATCTTGATCGAAAACGTCGGCGGCGCAGGCGGAACGATCGGCACCGCACGCGCGGCAGCTTCCGAGCACGACGGATATACGCTGCTTGCCGCCAGTATGGGTTCGCATGTTTCGGCGCCGGCGCTCTACACAAACCTGAAATACGATTCGGCGAGGAACTTTGCGCCAATTGGCTTGACCGCGAACGCGCCTGCGGTGGTCGTCGCGCGGAAAGATTTTCCGGCGAATAATTTCAATGAGTTCATGAGTTATCTGAGGACCAACGGCGACAGCGTGAAACAAGCGCATGGTGGCGTCGGGTCGTCGTCGCATATGGCCTGCCTTCTTTTCACCTCTGAACTGGGTCTGAAACCCAACCTGGTCGCCTATCGTGGCACCGGGCCGGCGCTCAACGATGTCATCGGCGGGCATGTTGATTTCTTTTGCGAGCAAGTTGTCAGCGTGCAGGGCGCGGTTCGCGGCGGCACGGTGAAAGCTTATGTTGTGTCGGGCAACAACCGGTCGCCCGCGCTCCCCGACGTTCCGTCGGCAAGGGAGGTTGGCGCCAGCAACTACCAGATCAATATCTGGAGCGCGATTTTTGCGCCGAAAGACACGTCGAAAGCCGTGGTCGACAAGCTCAGCGATGCGCTCAACAAGGCGCTCGATGATCCGGCGGTGGCGCAGCGGCTGGTGGAACTCGGCGGCACGGTGCCGCCGAAAGCGGAGCGTGGTCCGGCCTATCTCGCCAACCTGCTCAAAACCGATATTGCCCGTTGGAACCCGGTCCTGAAAGCGGCGGCGGAGAAGACCAACTGATGCTCACGCGCAGCGACAGCGAGGGAGAAATTCGCGCACGGGCGCGCGCGATCAGCCAGGCCGGCAGCGTTGAACAGGCGCTGGCGAAAGGCTTGCCCAAGCTGATTGAAGTGACCCTCTCGGAAGCGCTTGTCCTCGGTCTGCTTAAGCAGGGCGTGCGCAAGTACTTCGCTATCTTCGGTCACGGTTCGACCGATCTCGGCAATATCCTGCGCATCTACGAAGAAGAGGGCGCGACCCGCACCATCAATTGCCGCAACGAAGTCGAGATGGCGCATGCCGCGACTGCGCTGCGCTGGCAATACGGCGAGATCTCTGCGGTGGTGACATCGATCGGCCCCGGCGCCATGCAGGCGTTTGCCGGCTCGCTCGCCGCTGCGTCAAACGGGGTCGGCGTCTATCACATTTACGGGGATGAGACGACGTTCGGCGAAGGCTACAACATGCAGCAGGTGCCGAAGGAGGAGCAGGGCTTGTTCGGCCGCATGACCGCAATCCTGGGACAGTCCTATGTCCTGCACACGCCGGAAGGCTTGCGTGACGCGCTGCGCCGCGGTGCCCTGTGCGTGAATCATCCTTATTTTTCTGAGCCTTTTTATCTGTTGTTGCCGCTCAATACGCAGCCCGCGAAAGTCACGATCAATCTCGCCGCGCTGCCGGCACGGCCGGAAATGCCGAAGCTCGCGCCCGCTGATGACGCGATGATCGAGCAAGCAGCGGCGATGATTGCCAAGACCGCCAAAGTCGCGATCAAGGCCGGCGGCGGCACGCGCGGTCACGACGCGGCGGTGCGGCGCCTGGCCGAAGCGGCGGGCGCGACGGCGGTGCTGTCACCGGGTTCAACCGGCGTGCTTCCCGATGCACATCCGCAGAACATGCACGTCGGCGGTTCCAAAGGTTCGATCAGCGGCAATTTTGCAATGACCGAAGCCGAGCTGGTGATTGTCATAGGTTCGCGCGCGGTCTGTCAGGCCGATTGTTCGGGGATCGGCTACAAGAACGCGCAGGCGGTGATCAATATCAACGGCGATCTGGCCGACGCGCTGCATTACAACAAGACTGTCGCGCTGATTGGCGATATATCCACAGTCGCCGACAGGCTTGCCGCGAAGCTGGAAAAATCCAGTGCTAGCCCAGAGAAAAAAGCTTGGCTGAAAGCGTGCGCGAACAAAAAAGCCGAATGGGCAGCCTACAAGCGCAAACGCTTTGAATCTCCACCCCTGCTCGATGAGGTCTGGCAACGGCCGGTGCTTTCTCAACCGGTGGCGATCAAGATCGTTGCCGATTTCGCAAAGCAGATGGGTGCCGCAAAGTTCTTCGACGCCGGCGATGTGCAAGCCAATGGTTTCCAGATTGTCGAAGATGACAGGACCGGAGATACCTTCACCGAGTCCGGTGCTTCCTATATGGGTTTTGCCGCGAGCGCGCTTCTCGCTTCGGCGCTCGCTGATAGGCCGCGCTATGGCATCGCATTTTCCGGTGACGGCTCTTTTATGATGAATCCGCAAATCCTGATCGATGCGGTCGAACACCGTGTGCGTGGGATGATTGTCATCTTTGACAACCGCCGCATGGCGGCAATCACCGGTCTGCAACTCGCGCAGTACAATGCGGATTTCCGCACCAACGACCATGTTGCCGTCGACTACCAACGCTTGGCCTCATCGGTCAGCGGCGTTCTGGCAATCCCCGGCGGCGATACGGCGGACTCCCTTCGCGCGGCACTGAAAAACGCGCATGCGCACAATGGCCTTTCGGTCGTGCATGTGCCGGTTTATTGCGGGCCAGACGAATTGGGCGGCCTCGGCGCCTGGGGCGAATGGAATGTTGGCAACTGGTGCGCGGATGTGCAGGCCGCGTGGGTGAAGCAGGATCTTTAGCGGGCGTGCGGCACGCAGCCCGCCACGGCCCGTTTCAGGGGAACGTCTCCGTGGCTTCAGGAGTTCCTATCGCGAGATGATTTCACTCGCCGTGGAACTTTTTTCAACGGCTTGCAGGAGACCGATAAAATGACCGAGTCGAGGCACCCGCGATCCGAAAATCGCGACAAACCTGTGCGCGAACAAATCGAAGCGGAACGCGAGCGGGATAAGCGAAAAGAAGACGAGGTAGCGACCAGTTCCGATGACAGCTTCCCGGCCAGCGATCCTCCGAGCTTCACCGGCGTGACCAGCGCCGCTGATGTCGAGCGAAAAAGGAAAAAAGCAAACGGGGGACGGACTAGCTGAACTTCATATTCAGCAGTCGTTCGGCATTGCCGGCAAAAATCTTGCGTTGCTCCGCAGCTGGGAGACCTAGTCCTTCAACCGTCTTGATTGTTGGTGCAATCGGCCCAAGCGGGGTGTCGGTGGCAAAGACGACTTGGTCGGCGCCGAAGAATTCATATCCGCAACGCGTCGCCGGCACGCCGCCGCCGAACATTGCGGTGTCGGCATAGAAGTCATGCAGATAATCCATATGTGGCCGTTTCAGCGACGGCAGAATCTTTGAATAGTCCTCGTCGGACGTCCGCTGGCCCAGGACTTTCAAACCTGGCCCCACGCGCCCATCGTAGTAGGGGATCATTCCGCCGAGATGGTGCGTAATGATTTTTAGTTTCGGATAGCGGTCGAGCAGGCCGGAGAACACCATCCGCACCATGGCGACCGAAGTCTCATAGGGCCAATGGAAGCACCACCACATCTCGAAGCGCGATTTTTTCTCGGCAGGGTAGTCGGGCATTGCCGCTGTCCCGACTGGGTGCAGCCAGATCGGCAGATCAAGCTCGGCCATCGTTGCAAAGATCGGCTCAAATTCAGGATCGTCTAGCGGCCTACCGGCGACATTGGTGTAGAGCAGCACGCCGCGTGCGCCGAGATCCTTCACTGCGCGGCGCGCCTCGGCAACGGAGCCTTCGACATCGGTCATGCATAAAGCAGCCGCGAACGCAGGAAAGCGCTGCGAATGTTTGCGGCACAGCTCGCCCATCGCATCATTGGCGATGCGCGCCAGATCTAGGCCCACTTCGGGCGTAGCGATGTCTTCGATGGCCGGATTCGGCAACGAAATAATCTGGCGATAATCGCCAAATTCGTCCATTTCCTTGAAACGTGCGTCCAGATCGAAAAGTTTCGTCACCCCGCGCAGCCGCTTGCCGATGTTCTCGAGCTTGGGCGCCACCCGGGTCATTTCCTGGAAGAAGCGGTCAGGAAAGATGTGACAATAAATATCAATGATCGGGCTCACAGTTTTCCTCCCGTTTCTTTTCCGGTCACCAGTCGCCGGTGCAGGGGCAGCGCCTGCCAGCCGAGCCGTTCGGAGATCACGCCCCACAATCCCTTGGGGGCCCATAACATTACAACGATGGCGACCGCTCCCATCACCAACAAATACAGGCTGCCAAGGTCGGCCAGCGTTTGCCGCAGCACGAAAAAGATGATGGTGCCGATGATCGGCCCCTCGATTTTTCCGATGCCGCCGATGACAGTGATGAAAATAACAAATGCGGTCCAGTCATTCACGCTAAACGCCGTATCGGGCGAGATGCGCAGCTTCTGCAGGAAGATTAATGCGCCGATCATCGCCGTTCCGAACGCCGTCAGCACGTAGACGATAAATTTGATCCGCCACACGTCGATGCCGTTGCTCTGGGCCGTCAGCTCGTTGTCGCGGATTGCCGTCAGTGCAAGGCCGTGACGCGAGCGCAGCAAAGCGACGATAGCGCCCAAAATTGCGACTGTGAGCGCAAGCGCCAACCAGTAGATTTCGAACTCGCGCGCCTGCCGGGTCGGCGCCATCGCAATCACGACGGACGCAGGCAGGCTTATGCCCGAACCACCGCCGAGCGCGGAGATCTGCGAAGCGAGCAGGCGGAAGACCTCTGCGATAACCCAGGTCCCGATCGCAAAATAGGCCCCACGCAATCTGAACATCAGGGCGGCAACCGGGATTGCCACGAGTGCACCGATTGGCCCGGCAATCAGGATGGCGGCGACCGGATGCACATCCAAGAGCATAGCAAGGGCAAACAGCAGATAGCCACCGAGACCAACGAACGCCTGCTGGCCGACCGACACCAATCCGGCGTAGCCGGCCAGCAGATTCCACAGGCTGGCGAGCGCGACAAATGTCAGCATTTCGGCCAAAAGCCGCAAAGTCTGCCGGTCACCCCAGAATGGTGCGAGGGCGAGCACGATTAGTGAAGCGGCGACAACCACGACACCGATGCGGCTGGAGCGCGTGGCATGTTCGACGCGGCTCATCCCGAAATCCTCGGAAACAGGCCTTGCGGACGGACGGCAAGGATTGCCAGAAACACGATGTGCCCCGCGAGCAGTTGCCAGCCGGGATCAATCTGCGCGCCAATTGCCTGTGAAACGCCAAGAATAATGCCGCCTGCAAGCGTGCCCCACATGTTGCCGAGACCACCGATGATCACCGCCTCGAAGCCGAAGATCAGCCGTGCCGGACCGATGGCTGGATCAAAGTTGGTGCGTATGGCGAGAAATACGCCGGCAATGGCGATGACCGCGAGCGACAATGCCATGGCCATGGCGAAGACGTGCCGTGTATCGAGCCCCATCAACTGGGCCACGGATTGATCGTCGGATGTTGCGCGGAAAGCGCGGCCCAGCGCTGTCCTGTAAAACACGACTTGCAGGCCAGCGATCACCAAAATCGCAACGGCGAACTGGATGAGCGGCAGCGCTCCGACAAAGAGGCCTTGCGCGAGTCGGAACGTTTCGATCTCGATCGATCCGGCCTGCAGCCGGCGGCTGTCGGCGGTGAAAAACTCGAGCAGTCCGTTCTGGATGATGATCGAAAGCCCGAACGTAACCAACAGCGGCGGAAGCAGATCGTCGCCCAGTGTCCGGTTGAGCAGGCCGTGCTGCAAAGCGTAACCGAGGAGCGCCATTGCTGGCACAACAATCAACAGCGAGGTGAGGGGATCGATACCCACGCTTTGCGTCACCATAAGTGAGATGTAGGCCGCAAGCACAATGAGATCGCCGTGCGCGATGTTCACCAGCCGCATGACACCGAAGATCAGCGAGAGGCCGGCTGCGAACATTGCGTACAAGCCGCCGATCAGCACGCCTTGCAGGATGATGTTGAGCCACTGCATCGCCGTCAGACCCCGAAATAAGCGGCCGAGATCGACTCGCGGCTCAATTGGTTCGCTGAGCCTTGCAGGGCGATGCGGCCTTCCTGCAGGCAATAGACATGGTTCGATGCGCGCAATGCCTGCGCGATGTCCTGCTCGACAATGATCAATGACAGGCCCTCCGCCATGATCTGCGGCAGCCGTGCGTAGATGTCGCGCACCACGATCGGCGCGAGGCCGAGGCTGATTTCGTCGCACAAGAGCAGGCCGGGATTGGCCATCAGCGCGCGGCCGATGGCCGCCATTTGCTGCTGCCCGCCGGAAAGTGAAGGTGCAGGCAGGTTTCGCCGCTCCGCCAATACCGGAAACAGTTCGTACACGCGCGCAAGCGTCCACGGACCCGGACGGCCGGACTGACCGCCGATCAACAGATTTTCTTCCACCGTCAACGAGGGGAAAAGCCTTCGCCCTTCTGGGACCAGTGCGATGCCGCGCCTCAGCGCATCGAAGGCGGGTGCGCCCGCCGTTGGCCTTCCCTCAAAAAGGATTTCTCCGCGGTGCGGATGCATGAGCCCGGCGATGCTTTTTAGAAGCGTGCTTTTGCCGGCGCCGTTTGCGCCGATAACGGCGACCACCTGACGGGGCGCGATGCTCAATGAGACGTCAAACAGCGCCTGAAAGTCGCCGTAGAACGCGTCGATCGCCTTGACCTCGAGCAACGGAGTCTCAGGCATCGGCCGCGATCCCCATATAGATCTCCGCCACTTGCGGGCTGCGGATCACCGTGTGCGGGTCGCCTTGTGCGATGAGCTTGCCACCATGCAACACCAGCAGCCTATCGACCGTGGCAAGGAGCGCATGCACCACGTGCTCGATCCAGACAATCGACACGCCGCTTGCCCGCACATTTTTGATCAGCGCGACGAGAGCCGCACATTCATGTTCGGTGAGGCCGCCGGCGACCTCATCGAGCAGCAGGACGCGCGGCTTCGTGGCCAATGCGCGCGCCAATTCCAGCCGCTTGCGATCGAGCAATGTGAGGCCGCCAGCTTGCCGGTTAGCTTTGTTCAACAAACCACAACTGTCGAGCAATTCCGCGCAGCGGTCATAAACCGCATTTTCCGCCTCGTTGGCGCCGAATGCGGCGGCGACGACGACGTTTTCGAAAACGGTCATGCCGGAAAATGGCTGCGGGATCTGGAACGAGCGCACCAGCCCTTTGCGGCAGCGCCGTTCCGCGGGCAGGCGTGTTACATCCTCGCCTGCGAACAGCACGCGGCCGGTATCGGGGGCGATTGTGCCGGCGGCAATGCTGAACAGCGTCGTCTTGCCGGCACCATTCGGCCCGATGATGCCGAGCACTTCGCCTTCACTCAGCTCAAAGCCGATCCTTTCGGCGACCACGACGGCGCCGAACCGTTTCGAGATTCCCTCGAGCACGAGGATGGGCATGGGGGCGCGGTCCACCACTTGTCATGCCCGGCCGTGTGCCGGGCATCCACGTCTTAGCTTCGCCAAACAGAAGGCGTGGATGGCCGGGACAAGCCCGGCCATGACGCTCAACATTAGTCAGCTGATCGGCTGCAGCTTGCCTCCGGTCGGAATATTGGGCGCGGTCTTGTTCTCGGTGATGACAAGCTCAAACTTGTCATTTTTCCGCTGCCATTGCCCGGCGACCAGCGGAGTCTTGGTGACGTTCTTCACCGGCGCGCCGGTCCACTGGATCGGACCGACGATCGACTGATAGTTGGTCGCCACGATCGACTCGAGGATCGATTTCGGATCGCTAAGGTTCTTCGCGCGCTTGAGCACGTCGATCGCCACCTCGAATAGGGCATGTTGGAAGCCGATCGGCTGCGTCCACGGCCGGTTTGAAGCTTTGGTATAGGCATCGGTGAGTTGCTGGCAGCTCTGGCCGGTCAATCCCGATTTGAACGGGTGATTTGGTGTCCACCAGATCTCGCTGGTAAGGCCGTTGCCACGCGCGCCAAGTGATTCAATCACCGAGGGGAACAGCAGCGCCTTGCCAATGGTGACGATCTTTGGCTTGAACCCCTGCTGTGCCGCCTGCGACCAGAACGTCGCAAAGTCCGGCGGGATCATGTTGCCGGTGACAATTTCAGCGCCCGCCGCCTTGAACGCCGAAATCTGCGACGTGAAGTCGTTATTCATGAGCTGATAGCGGCCGGGATCGTGCAGCTTGTAGCCGGCTTGCGCCAGCGCCGGCGGCAGCCCGAGTTTGGCATCGCCCCAGGCATTGCCGTCGGCATCGTTGGGAAAAAGACCGCCGACAATTTTGTTGGTCGGCAATTCGTCCCACAGCGCAAGGAACGAGGCGATCACGTCCTCGAGGCCCCAGAAGAAATGATAGGTCCAGGTAAAGCCCTTCTTCGGATCGCCCTTGCGGCCAAAGAAATAAGGCTGCCATGGGCAATTGGTGGTGATGCAGGGCACTTCGTTGACTTCGGCCTGGTCTGAAACCGGATTGGTCGTGTCCGGTGTGGCCGAGGCGACGATGAGGTTGACCTTCTCTCCGAGGATGAGTTCGGACGCCACTTCCGCGGCGCGGCTGCCGCTCGATTGACTGTCCTTGGTAATGATCTCGACCTTGTAGGTCTTGCCGCCATTAGCGAGGCCATTGCTCAAAATGCCGCGAACTTGTTCGAGGATAAAACTGTCGGCTTCACCAAAGCCCGCGAGTGGACCGGTCTTCGGACTGACGTGTCCGATCTTGATCACCTGCGATTGCGCTTCCGCCGGCAGGACCCGCAGAACGGCGGGAGCGGCCATGGCGCCGAGTCCGGTCTTGACCAGCGTACGGCGCGAAATTCTTTTGACGTCGGTCATGTCACCCTCCCTTGAGCTTCTGTTTCCCGAGACAAATCAGCCTGCTGTATAGCCGCCATCCGCGTAAAGGATGTGGCCGGTGTAGAAATCGGACGCCTTTGACGCCAGGAACAGCAGCGGTCCAGCGAGATCTTCCGGCTCGCCCAGGCGTCCCTTCGGCACGCGCGCCAGGAAACCCTTGCGCACAGTCTGCGCGCGCTCAGTGTCCTCGTACATCCACGCGGTGAGAGGCGAGCGGAAAACAGTGGGCCCGAGCGCATTCACGGTGATGCCGCTTTCGCCCCATTCGCAGCCGAGCGCCTTGGCAATGCCATCCACCGCAGACTTTGAGGCGCAGTAAGCGCTGTAGCCGGCCGGGTGGCCGAGCAAGCCGCGCGCGGATGATGTGAGGATGACCTTGCCGCCCTGGCCCTGCTTGAGCATCTGCCGGCCGGCAGCGCGCGCCATCAGCCAGGACTGATTGACGTTGGCGTCCATCACGTCGAGAAAATCCTCGACCTTCTGGTCGACGATCTTCGATACTTTGTTGAGCCCGGAAGCGACCACCAGGATGTCGACGCGGCCGAACTTGTCGACCGCTGCCTTGACGATCTTGTCGCAATTTCCTTCCGAGCTTGGACGCAGCGCGATAATTTCCGTCTTGCCGCCGAGCTTTTCACATTCGGCGGCAACTTTTTTCAGCTCATCGGCCTTGCTCGCCGCCAGCACAACATTTGCTCCGGCGCCGGCGAATGTTTTTGCCGCGAGTGCTCCGAAAGCGCCTGATGCGCCGGTGATGATTGCGGTCTTGCCCTTGATGTCGAACAGCGACGAGGGGTTCTTCAGGAAGTCGCTCATAGCGTCCTCATTTCGGTGCCGCGACCGCAACCAGAATGGTGCAAACATCCTTGCCGCGGTTGATGATTTCGCGGTTTTCGTTCGGTGCGATGAAGCAGGTATCCCCCGCCTTGGCGACGATCTCCTTGCCGCCGGCGATCACCGTCAACTCGCCTTTGAGCACGTGATAAATTTTTTCCGGCGGCGATGCATCCGGTCCGGCGCCGCCGCCTGGCTGGAAATGCGAAATGCCAAAGATGAGCGCTTGTGAGCCGCCCATCTCCGCGCCGAAAAGCCGCAGAGACTCGTAGTTGCGATGGTTTGGCGCTTCGTAACGCTTTGCTTCGGAGAGTTTGCGAACAAGCATCAGAATTTCCTCCCGCGCTCGATTCGATATTTGCCTGAGGGGTCTGCAATGGCGACCAGGCGCACGATACAGCCGTCACCGCGGTCCCAGTTCCAGGGGAAATAAGCGAAAGTGCAGCGTTTACCGGTGACTTTATCGATATCACCGCCGACGTTTTCGATGCCGAGAATACCGTTCTTGAAGAGAATTCGGTGCACCGGCTCCCACTCCGGAAAATCGTCTTTCCAGTCGCGCCCGCCCGACCATTCGCGATATTCCTCGGCCAGGTGTGGATGTAACGGCCCGTTGCGTTGCGGGCCGATGGCGGTGGCGAGCGGATGATCGTTGGCCTGCGTATCGTGGCCGACCACCTTGACTTTTTTCTTCACGAACCATTCGCCCGCCGACGGCACGAATCCCGGCGCGCGGCAGAAATAGTCCTCGCTGTCTTCGTAAAATTTGTGCCAGCCGGTGTTGACGATCACCACATCGCGCGGACGGACGATCCTGCCGCAGGCTTTTTCCAGATCATCGCCGGTGATCGGCTCCCACTTGTTCTTCGGGATCGAAACGACGATGCCTGAACCAAAGAAGTGCGGGAGCGGCACTTCGTCGATGAATGGCGTGCCCTGTATGACATGCGCCGGCGCGTCGATGTGCGTCGTGTTGTGCATCGAGGTCGTGATGCGCTGGGACAACACGCCTGACTTCGCCATGTAATGGATGCGCTCGATCTTAACGTCTTCGAAGTAAGGCCAGTTCGGCGATTGATACCCGAAACGATGGGACAAGTTGTAAAACTCGAGTCCCATGCTGTTCTTAAGATTTTCTTCTAACGTTACGCCGCGAATTCGTTTGGCCACGGCACCCTCCCTTGTTTTTACGGTCTCTACTGCCGCCTCAGGCAGCAGCGGAATTCATATGGCTCTCCAAAGCTATTTTGGTCGCGACCAGGCGCTCGGCAATCAGCGACTGGCGATTGGGGAATCGCTGGCTTGGGACCGGCACCGAAATCGCCACCGCATTGCCGAGCGGATCGTGCAACGCGACGCCCACGGCGCAAATGCCGAGCGTGTGTTCTTCACGATCGTAGGCAACGCCGCTGCGGCGTGCAGCCTTCAGGTCGGCAAGCAAGGTATCGATACGGGTCAGCGTCTTCGGTGTGCGCGCTTCGTAGGCGCGGCCGATCAGGCCCTCGACCGCGGAATCAGAAAGCTGCGCGAGGTAGGCCTTGCCGTTGGCCGTGCAATAAAGTGGAAAAGTGTCACCGACCGCCGACACGGCGCGCAAACGCTGCGAGCCGATCACCTGATCGATGAAGACGAGATGATCTTTCTTGACGGTCGAAAGATCGACGGTCTCGTGCAGTTCTTCCGAAAGCCGTTCGAGGAACGGCCGCGCCAGCGTAACGAAATCGCTGCGCACGGAGGCGGCAAGCCGCAGGATCGTCGGGCCAAGCCGCACGCGGCCATTGGGCGTCGCCGCGATCACGAGTTTTTCTGTTTCGAGCGCTGCGACGATGCGCTGCACAGTGGAACGGGCAAGATTCACGCGCTGCGCGATCTGCCCGAGACTCAAGCCCGCATTTTCATCTTCCAAAGCCCGCAGAATCGTCGCGGCGCGCGCGATCACCTGCACCTGACTCTTGTCGTTGGTGACGAGCCGATTCATGACGCTTCCCACCCGCGCGCTGCCGGCGATCTTTGCCGCCTTGCATCGTGGGACAGGTTAGCTCAAAATGCGGTACAGAAAAAAGCGAAAAAGTTGGCGGCCGGTCGGGCGGTCTGCCGCAGCCTCGGGGGAGGTGTCATGGTCAAGAAGATCGCGCTCGAAGAGCATTTTCTCGATCCCGCTACGGAGCCGTATTGGCGGCAGACCATGGTTGACGTGGCGCCGGCCAAGACGGCGCAGCTTTATGGCGCGCTGACGGATTTTGGCGAACAGCGTTTGAAGATTATGGATCAAACCGGCATCGCGCATGCGGTGCTGGCGATCGCCGGGCCGGGCGTGCAGGCCGAACGCGATACGGCCACAGCAGTACGCGCCGCTCGTGCATCGAACGACTTCCTGGCAAAGGCGGTGCAGAAACGCACCGACCGCTATTCCGGCTTTGCCCATCTCGCGATGCAGGATGCAAAGGCCGCTGCCGATGAGCTCGAGCGTTGCATGCGCGATCTCAAATTCCGCGGCGCCATGATCAACGGGCACACCAACGGCAAATATCTCGACGACCGCTCCTATGATCCATTCTGGGAGCGCGCGGCGGCGCTAGACGCGCCAGTCTATCTGCATCCGGCGGATCCGGTTGCGCCGCTAACTGCGATTGACGGCTACAACGTGCTCGCACGGCCGATGTGGGGCTGGACCGTGGAGACCGGCTCGCACGCATTGCGCATCATCTGCAGCGGTGTCTTTGAGCGCTATCCCAAGGTCAAGCTCGTGCTCGGCCACCTTGGCGAGACTTTGCCGTTCCAGTTCTTTCGCTTTGACAGCCGCGCCGGTCCCTACGGCTGGAATTTACCCAAACCACCGTCGCACTACATCAAAAGGAATGTCTGGGTGACGGCTTCGGGCATGTACGATCTTCCGCCGCTGAGTTGCTCGATCGACGCGCTCGGGCGCGACCGGGTCATGTTCTCGGCCGATTATCCGTTTGACTGGACGGGTTGCGAATTCCTCGACACCGTGCCGATGGACGAAGGCCTGCGTGCCGATGTCGCCTACAATAACGCGGCGAAGTTGCTGAAGTTGGCGTAGCATCCATTGTCATGCGTGGGCTTGTCCCGCGCATCCCGCTTAGCGGGGCACGGCCGTGCCCTCCTGATTGTCATGGCCGGGGCAAGCCCGGCCATGACGCCTGCGGCGTCACTTCGCGTCGATCACCCTTACCGGCTTGCCGTCGAGCCAGGAGCGGATGTCTTCGACCACGTCGGGAAAGTATTTTCTGTAGTTCTGCTCGCTGACGTAGCCGAGGTGCGGCGTGATCACGGCGTTGTCCATCTTGCGGAGAGGATGATCGTGCGGCAGCGGCTCCACATCGAACACGTCGAGTCCGGCGCCGGCTATCGATTTGTTTTGCAGTGCTGCGATGAGCGCTTTCTCATCCACGATAGGCCCGCGCGACGTGTTGATCAGATAAGCGCTCTTCTTCATCAGGCCGAGCTCCTTTGCGCCGACCAGTCCGCGCGAGCGGTCGCTCAGCACCACGTGGATCGTCACGAAATCGGAGTTGCGGAATAGATCCTCCTTGGACACGAGATCGGCGCCCGTCGCTTTGGCCTTTTCCTCGGTCAGGTTCTGGCTCCATGCGATAATCTTCATGCCGAAGGCCTTGCCCACCGTGGCGGAACGCTGGCCGAGTTTGCCCAAGCCCAGAATTCCAAGCGTAAGACCTTCAAGGTCGCGGCCGATGGTGACCTGCCAGGCCGCCCCGGCCTTGAGCCGGGCGTTCTCGAAGCCGATCCGGCGGGTAAGCTCCAGCATCAGGCCGAAGGCGATACCGGTGGTCGGGCTGCCGGCCGCGCCGGTGCCGCACACGGTAATCCCGCGTTCGGCACAGGCCTTGACGTCGAACGAAGCGTTGCGGGCGCCGGTCGTGATCAGCAGCTTGAGGTCGGGCAGGGCCTCGATCACCTTGCGCGGAAACGGCGTGCGCTCGCGCATTCCGACGATAACGGCAAAGCCCTGCAGCGCCTTGATCGTCTCGTCCTGGCTGGCAAACGGCTTGTTGAAGACCTTGATCTCGACGTCTTTGGTAATCGAAGACCAGTCGGCGACCCCCATCGCCACGTTCTGGTAGTCATCCAGAATGGCTGCCCGAACCATGCAAAAACCCTTTCATTGCGCCCGAAAAACCTCTGGGCCGCGCCACCTTAGGCATCGAGGAACGAAAGGAAAGGGGGGGTCAGTCCTGGGAAAGGATGCCGTGCTTTGCGCGCCAGGCGGGGCCGGGACCGCGCATGTAGTGCAGCTCGGGGCGGTAAGGACGCAGCACGCCGCGGGTCATTTCCCGCCAGAAACCGCCGAAGAAGTTGCTGATAAACGCGAACGGGCGGGGCAGTAGCGCAATGGCGGAACCCGAGAAGGCCAGGATCGCTCGACCCATGATGCAGCTCCCACACCGACCGGCGGACCAGGAGCGGTCCGTCTGTCCCTTGGTCGCTCCATCCGGCGCCGAGGTTCATGGATCATGGCGCGGCAGCAGTTAAGAAGCCGTACACGAATGGACGCGCTCCGGCTTTTTTCAATCAGCCTTTCCAGAACTTTACTGCGGTCGAACACACTGCGGCGGGCGGTGTCCCGCTTGCTCTTTCGAGTTCCCGCCGCTACATCAGCCGCGCATTCCCGACATAACGTGCGGTAGCGCGAAGAGCGCGAGCGCGCGGATTCGGGCCAAAGTTCCAAGGATTGCAATGAACGGTCGCCAATTCATCTACCACATGCAGGGTCTGACCAAGACCTATCCGCCGGCCAAAAAGATCCTGGAGGACATCCATTTGTCCTTCTATCCGGACGCCAAGATCGGCGTGCTCGGCGTCAACGGCTCAGGCAAGTCCACGCTGTTGCGGATCATGGCCGGCATCGACAAGGACTTCACCGGCGAAGCCTGGGTCGCTGAAGGCGCGCGCGTTGGGTACCTCGAGCAGGAACCGCAGCTCGACCCCAAGAAGACTGTGCGCGAGAACGTCATGGAGGGCGTCGCCGCCAAGAAAGCGCTGCTCGACCGCTACAACGAGATCGCCTCCAACTATTCCGACGAGACCGCCGATGAGATGGCGAAGCTGCAGGACGAGATCGACTCTAAGAACCTGTGGGACCTCGACAGCAAAGTTGACCAGGCCATGGATGCGTTGCGCTGTCCGCCCGACGATGCCGACGTGACCAAGCTTTCCGGCGGCGAACGCCGCCGCGTCGCGCTTTGCCGGCTGTTGCTCGACCAGCCGGACCTTTTGCTGCTTGACGAGCCAACCAACCATCTCGACGCCGAGAGCGTGAATTGGCTGGAAGGCCATCTGCGCGAATATCCGGGCGCCATCCTGATCGTCACCCACGACCGCTACTTCCTCGACAATGTCACCGGCTGGATCCTCGAACTCGACCACGGCCGCGGCATTCCGTACCAGGGGAACTACACCTCCTGGCTCGGTCAGAAGCAGAAGCGCATGCAGCAGGAGCAGCGTGAGGACGAGGCCCGGCAGCGCACACTTGCGCGCGAGAGCGAATGGATCGCCTCTTCACCAAAGGCACGGCAGTCCAAGTCGAGGGCGCGCTATCAGCGCTACGAGGACCTGCTCAAGATTGCCAACGCCAAGGTCAACACCGTCGCGCAGATCACGATCCCGGTGGCCGAGCGGCTTGGTCAGAACGTTATCGATTTCGACCACCTGACCAAGGGTTTTGGAGACAACCTGCTGATCGACGATCTGACCTTCAAACTGCCGCCCGGCGGCATCATCGGCGTGATCGGCCCGAACGGCGCCGGCAAGACCACCCTGTTCCGCATGATCACCGGACAGGAAAAGCCGGACAAGGGCACCATCAAAATCGGCGAGTCGGTCCATCTTGGCTACGTCGACCAGTCGCGTGACAGCCTCGACGGCAAAAAGACCGTCTGGGAAGAAATCTCCAACGGCAACGACATGATCCTGCTCGGCAAGAAGGAGATGAACTCGCGCGCCTACTGCGCCTCGTTCAACTTCAAGGGCGCCGACCAGCAGAAGAAAGTTGGAACACTCTCGGGCGGAGAACGCAACCGCGTTCATCTCGCCAAGATGCTTCGCTCCGGTGCCAACCTGCTGTTGCTCGACGAGCCGACGAACGATCTCGATGTCGATACGCTGCGCGCGCTCGAGGAAGCGCTGGAGGATTTCGCCGGTTGCGCCGTGATCATCAGCCACGATCGCTGGTTTCTCGACCGCATCGCCACGCATATCCTTGCTTTCGAAGACGACAGCCACGTCGAATGGTTCGAGGGCAACTTCCAGGACTACGAAGCCGACAAGATGCGGCGGCTCGGTACGGACAGCATCATTCCGCACCGTTTGAAGTACAAGAAGTTCTCGCGGTAGGTTCCCAGTCATGGCACTTGATCGGGAAAACTTGCCGCGCCTTGCTCCGCCTCATCCTGAGGAGGGCGCGCAGCGCCCGTCTCGAAGGATGGGGCCGCTTTATGGTTCGAGACGCGTCGCTTCGCGACGCTCCTCACCATGAGGCCGATAAAATCCGAATCCGTGAAGCGTATGTTTGCTGCTGTGATCGTGGCAGTAGCGGCCTTTTGCCAAATCGCGCACGCCGATCCGGCCTTTGACGCCTTTCTGCGCTCCACCTGGCCCGACGCGCAGGCACTCGGCATTTCACGCACGACATTTGACACCGCCATCCGCGGGCTTGAGCCGGACCTTTCGCTGCCTGATCTCGACATTCCCGGCCGGGTTTCGCCGCCGCCCGCGCAGCCGGAATTCGTGCAGACGCCGGCGCAATACCTGCGCGAGTCGGCGTTCCAGCAGTATGCCGCGCAGGGGCAACAGCTCGCCGCGCAATACCGCGATACGCTTTCGCGCATCGAGCGCGAGATCGGCGTGCCGGGCAATATCTTGCTGGCGATCTGGGCGCGCGAGAGCGGTTACGCGCGTGAATTCCGCGGGCAGGACGCTATTCGCGTGCTGGCAACGCAGGCCTATACCGGCAAGCGCAAGGATTTCTTCCGCAACGAATTCCTCAATGCACTGAAGATGCTGCAGCAAGGTGTGCCGCGCTCCGACCTGCGCTCTTCCTGGGGCGGGGCGATGGGGCTCACGCAATTTCTTCCCTCGGAATATTTCAAATACGCAGTCGACTTCGACGGAGACGGGCGCCCCGATATCTGGCGTTCCGTCCCCGATGCGCTGGCCTCGGCGGCAAAGCAGCTCGCAGATAAAGGCTGGCAGCGAGGTGAGCCGTGGGCGATCGAGGTGCGCGCCCCGGCCGGCGCCGATTGCAGCATCGGCGTTCCCGAAGTGACCAAGCCGATCGGGGAATGGATCAAGCGCGGATTTGTCCCGGCCTACGGCCGCAAACTCTCCGCCGCCGAGCTGTCGTTGGAAGCCTCGCTGCTGCAGCCGGAAGGCAGCTACGGGCCATCGTTTCTCGCCCCGAAGGACTACTTCGTGATCAAGGATTACAATTTTTCGGATCTTTATGTGCTGTTCGTCGGCCATCTCAGCGACCGCATCGCCGGTGGCAAGCCATTCGAGACACCGTGGAGCAAAAATGCGCAGCTCAAGACGACGGACGTCGAGAGCATGCAAAAGCGGCTGATGGCGCTCGGCCTCTACAAGGACAAGATCGACGGCAAGGCGGGAATGCTGACGCGCGCCGCGCTTGGCGCTTATCAGAAAAAGAACGGAATGAAGGTCGACTGCTGGCCGACCGCCGCAGTGCTCGAGCATATGCGGCGGTGATTCATTTTGTCATCACCGGGCTTGTCCCGGTGATCTCGCTTAGGAGGGCAAGGCCGTGCATCCCTAAGCGAGATGGCCGGGACGAGCCCGGCCATGACGAAGTGCTAGTTGTGAGCCACTAGTTTGACTAATCGCAAACCTGAACGCGGCGCGTGCGGTAGGCGTAGCCATCCCAAATCTGCTGGCGCTCGGTATGGCAGACCGGGCCATCGCCGTAAGCCGGCGGTTCAGCATAGGCCGGGGGCGGCGGCGGATACGCGTAAACTGGGGCCGGCTCGACGTATGCCGGTGGCCGGCTGTTGGCGATGGCGCCGCCAATGATGGCGCCGGCGGCTAGTCCGCCGACCACGCCCGCCGCAACACCGCAGCCTTGGCAATAAGCTTGTGCTGAAGACGGCAACGCCGCGGCCAATGTAGCGGCCGCGGCGAGTGCAATGATGGTATTTTTCATGAGTGTCCTCTCGGGCCAATATGACTTTGGCGCCGATCATCCACCCAAGTCGTTAACGAACTTTAAGGGCAGATGAACCGCGGACGGCTCCAGCCGACGAAATTGCCGTAGGGGTCACGCAGCGGGCGACGGGCCCAATAGCCACCGGGGCATGCAGCCGGATACGGGGCGCCGTAGCCCTCATAGACGACATAACCTGGGGCCGGAGCGTAATAAGGCTGGCTGTTCGCAATGGCTCCGCCAATGATGGCGCCGCCGATCACGCCGGCGGCAACACCCGCGCCGACCGCACAACCATAGCAACGTGCATCGGCGGTGGTCGGGACGCTCAGGGTGCCGACTGCCAAAGTAGTGGCCGTCGCGAGCGCTAGAATCGTCTTCTTCATTGTTACCCTCCAGGGTCGGGCCGGTCCGTGCCGGCCGAGCGGTGATGATCGAAACATGTCCCCGAGCCGAATTAGAGACCGTTCCAATATGTCGGAAATTTGTTAGCGTCGGCTCGCTTCCTACCCTTGAAAAAGCCCGAACCCGTTAACCGAATCCGGGCTATTTCTTAACCTCATGCGCGTGTTCGTCTGATTTGGCTAGAGTCTAACCGCAGACTCGCACGGGACGTACGCGCCAGCCCCATCCGTCCCAAACCCGCTGACGGGTCCAGTAACAGCCGCCGTAATAGCCGGGTCCGTAATAAGCGGAGCCATAGTAGGGGCCATGTGCGGCGGCGCCGATGAGCGCGCCGGCGGCTATTCCGCCGATGATGCCGGCGACAATTGCGCCGCCGCTGCCATGGGCTTCGGCGGGTTGAGGAGCGGCGACAGAGGCAAGTCCAAGCGTCGCTGCAGCCGCCACAGCAGTCAGGA
>Ga0187779_10000177_pt1 | contig 46910 bp, 48 predicted proteins | sample 1015_Q2_SP10_10__FD_132435 | JGI IMG/M metagenome (GOLD analysis project Ga0187779, IMG submission 132435) | Tropical peat soil microbial communities from peatlands in Department of Meta, Colombia - 1015_Q2_SP10_10_MG | ecosystem: Environmental > Terrestrial > Soil > Wetlands > Peat | place...
CCGTCGAAGGTGCTCGTGCCCCTGCCTATCTCGTCGAGAATGATAAGGCTACGGTCCGTCGCATTATTTAAAATGTTTGCAGTCTCATTCATCTCGACCATGAAAGTGCTTTGGCCGCGGGAGATGAAGTCGGATGCTCCCACGCGCGTGAATATCCTGTCCACGAGGCCGATCTGCGCCTCGCGCGCGGGAACGAAGCAGCCCATCTGAGCCATTATCGTTATCACGGCCACCTGCCGCATATAGGTAGATTTGCCGGCCATGTTCGGTCCGGTGAGGATCACAAGCTGGTTCTCCTCGCAGTCCAGGATCGTGTCATTCGGGATGAATCGCTCCTCAGCAGACATCTGTTCAATGACGGGATGCTTTCCCTCAGTGATCCGGAGCGTGTCTCCTTCGATGATAACCGGCCTGGTATAATTGTTCTTCGCAGCGGTTTCAGCAAGGGACACGAGGCAGTCGAAGAATGCGAGTCTTCGAGCCATATCCTGAATCCTGACGGTCGAGCTGGCGACTGATTCGCGCACCTGCTGGAACAGGCGGTATTCCATGTCGAGGATCTTCTCTTCGGCTCCGAGCACCTTGTCCTCATATTCCTTGAGCTCCGGCGTGATGAACCGCTCAGCGTTTGCCAAGGTCTGTTTGCGAATATAATCTGAAGGTATGTTCTGGAGGTTTGTCCTCGTCACCTCAATATAGTACCCGAAGACCTTATTGTAGCTCACTTTGAGCGAGTTGATTCCTGTCCGTTCGCGTTCGCGACGTTCAATGCCCGCGATCCAGACCTTGCCTTCGGAGCTGATGGACCGGAGATCATCCAGTTCCTTATTGAATCCTTTTTTGATCAGCCTGCCTTCCCGCAGGGTATAGGGCGGGTCATCATGGATGGCGTCGTCGATGAGCTCGCGCAAATCGTGGAGGTCATCCCACCCTGCCGTCAAATCATAAACCATCCGGGAATTGCACTTGGATAAAAGTTCACGAATCCGCGGCAGCGCTGAAAAAGACTGCTTGAGCGCAAGAAGGTCCCGGGCGTTCGCCGCGCCAAGCGAAACCCTGCTGATGAGCCGCTCGAGGTCGTAGATCGCGCCGAGCGCGGTTCTGAGGTCCGATCGCAGCTGGTGGGAGTTCTTGAACTCAGCCACCGTATCGAGTCGGTGTTCGATCTCGACTGCATCCATAAGCGGGTTCAGAAGCCACTCACGAAGTTTTCTCCCCCCCATGGATGTGACTGTGGAATCAAGGACAGATAGAAGCGTACCTTTTGAGGACCCGTCGTAGATGTTCTTTACGAGCTCAAGGTTGCGTTGGCACGAGGCATCGAGGACCATGTACGCCTGTGAGAGGAATGGCTTCATCCGGCGAATGTTCGCAAGGCCCGTTTTCTGTGTCTCCTCTATATAACTGAGTGCCGCTCCGGCCGCAGAGATGCCAATTTTCATGCTTCCGCATCCGAATCCTTCGAGCGATGTGGTCTTGAAATGGTCGTTAAGCTTACGGTTGGCGGTCTGCCGATCGAATGTCCAGTCGTCGTAGGTATTGATAGCCTGAGTGTATTGATGGAGCAGGTCCGCAAGTCCCCTGTCGGGCTGATACCCTCTGGGAAGCACGATCTCGCGGGGAGTAAAACGTGCAAGCACTGTGTCGAGCTCTGCAAGATTGCCGTTCCCGCCGATCTCCGCAACGAAGAAATCACCCGTCGAGATGTCGAGGAACGCAATCCCGTAGCCTTCCTTGGCCGGATAGACGGACGCGAGGTAGTTGTTTTCTTTGGCATCAAGCAGGCCGGTATCAAGCACGGTTCCCGGCGTTACTACCCGGATCACCTCACGCTTCACGATACCCTTCGCGAGCTTCGGGTCCTCCACTTGTTCGCAGACCGCCACCTTGAAGCCGCGCCGAATGAGTTTCGCAATGTATCCATCAGCTGCGTGATATGGGAAGCCGCAGAGCGGTGTCTCGATGCCCTTGGACTTGTTGCGGGCCGTAAGCGTGATCTCGAGCACCTTCGATGCTGTAATCGCATCCTGATCGAACATCTCGTAAAAATCGCCCATGCGAAAAAGCAGTATTGCATCGAGGTGCTGACGCTTGATCTCTCGGTACTGCTTCATGAGGGGAGTGAGGTCTGACATGGTCATTGCAGCAATGGGAAGGAGAGGGCGGGAATTTGGAGAAATGGCGGCAAAATCAAGTGCAGATATCTCCCTCTCCCTTTCTTCCTCTCCACGAACTCTCCTTAAACGGCTTTTTTCATCAAAATATGCCGTGATATCTTGGCTGGCTTTTCAGCCACCCGAAATCCGGTCTTACCATTTCATCGTCCGCATCGAGCACTGAGAACGAGCTGTCGGGAAACAATAAGAGGACAAACGAGCTGTTGCCTGAGTTCGCGATCTATGCCCTGCCTTTCATCCTTTCCGGCTTTTCTCCATTTCCATGATGACCTTCTTGATGTCTTCCCATACCAGCGCCTTATCCTTCGGGTTTCTAAGCAGATACGCAGGGTGGAACGTGGGCATGACCGGTATGCTGTTGTATGTCTGCCATCGACCGCGAAGCGAGGTGATCCCTTCTCCGGTTTTGAGCAGCGTCTTGGCTGCTATATTGCCGAGCGCAATGATGATCTTAGGTTTGATAGCCTCGATCTGTTTGGAAAGAAAGGGCTCGCATGCGCTGATCTCGTCAGGTTCAGGGTTGCGGTTGTTCGGGGGCCTGCACTTTACGATATTGCATATGTAAACGTCTTCGCGCTGGAGCTTAATGCCTTTGACGATGATGTCCGTCAGGAGCTGTCCGGCCGCGCCGACGAATGGCCTCCCCTGCTGGTCCTCTTCGTATCCTGGGCCCTCTCCCACGAACATGAGCACAGAGCTCGGGTCACCTTCGCCAAAGACAATTGTTTTTCTTCCTCTGTGCAGTTTGCATCGTATGCAGTCGCCGAGTTCCTCGCGAACTTCCGCCAGTCTCGCGGATGGACCTTGTTCCGCCTCATCTGCTCTCCCGATGATTCCCTTCTTTGTTATAAGCGTGTGCGCTTTCTTCACAGCGAGTGGGGCATCAGTGTCCTCCGCCGGAGATGCGGCCACTGCGGGGATCTGCTCGATAGAGCTCACCCCAAGCGCTTTCTGGTACTCAAGATGCAACCTGACCTGTGCTACGATGTCTAAAAGCTCTCTCTCGTTATCATTCATCTCGGATTAAAGTCGTGCCCCTGCGGAAAGCAGAGCGGCCTAGCGATCCCACAGCTAGAATCTGTGATTGCTATGGATAAGGAGACCGTTCGCAAAGACATGAGATCAGCATTATCCAATTCAAATTGTTGACTTCACGCGTTGAACGCGAACATCAGTTTCCCCATTTGAGTTTGGCTCGAAGAATTTCGTAGTAGCTCTTGGTAGGATGTTTAATCAGCCTCATCTTGAAGCGGGACCTTTTGATCTCTACGACATCATTCCACTGGAGAGGGAATCCTATCTGACCGTCGAGCGTAAGCGATACGTCTTCACTCTGAGAGGTGAGGCACACGCTGACTACGACATTGTCGGGCAGGGCAATTGGCCTGTTCGAGAGCGTATGTGGACATATCGGTGTCACCACGAAACAGTGGATCGTCGGATGGATGATGGGGCCGCCTGCGGACAGCGAATACGCGGTAGACCCCGTGGGCGTTGCGACAATCAGCCCGTCAGACCGGAGCGTTGTCAGGTGGCCGTCATCCACCGAGACCTTAAGCTCCATCATGCGCGCGAGGGCGCCTTTGTTGATCACCGCATCGTTGAGCACCCGGTACTGCGATACACGCCGCCCGCCACGAAGAACGCTCGCGGTAAGCATCATCCGGTCCTCGGTTTCGAGCTTGCCCGCGATCGCCTTTTCCAGGTTACCATACAGCTCATCGAGCGAGACCTCGGCCATGAACCCCAGGCTCCCGAGGTTTACCCCGAAAATGGGGACGTCAGTATGGGCATCGGCAACGTGTCGTGCAGCGGCCAGGAGCGTCCCATCGCCGCCGAGAATTATCAGCATCTCGACAAGAGACGGGATTTCGGCGCGGTCATACCCTTTCGTTTGAATGGAGGCAGCGGTCTGGCTATCGATAAATACTTTTTTGCCTCGCGACTCAAGCCAAGCAGTCAGTCTCTTCGCCGCTTTCAGCGCCGCTGGAATATCTTTCGCGATGATGCCGATTTTTTTCATTCTGTTGTTTTCACCCAACCATGCAGAGCAACATGAAAATGGGGATGGCTTGCTATCTGATGCATTTGGGAATCCACCCGAGCGGGAACATCTATTTCGGTAATTTCAATAGTTTTTTGTGTCCGAAATCTTATTGATTGATAGTTCCTTGCTCAAGCCGGCAAGCAGTTTCTCATACCGTTCCCCCTCGGCGAGAAAACCGATCTCACGGCTGTGTTCGTCAACGTAGCTAAGATACACGCTGAGTCGTTCATCAGGAAGTTCTTCCTCCGCACGCTCGGCCCATTCTATCACTGTAACGCCATCGGAATCAATATATTCCTCAAACCCTATGCCCTCGAGCTCTTCGGGATCCTTAAGCCGGTAAAGATCGATATGGTAAAATGGTACCCGTCCCTTGTACTCGTTCACGAAGGTGAATGTTGGGCTCGTGATGTACTGGTCCTTTACCTCGAGCCCCAGGGCGATGCCGTAGGAGAAGCTCGTCTTGCCCGCACCAAGGTCGCCGTAAAGGCAGACTGTGTCCCCTGGTTGGAGGCTAGATCCAAGCATTTGGCCTATCCGCCAGGTCTGCTCGCGACTTGACGTGACCACGCTGAACATTATTCAGCCTGTCTCGCGACAGCCTTGACCATATCGCGCTTTCCCACAATGCCCACGACCTTGCCTTCTTTGATCACAGGGAGAAGGTGTACTTTTTTCTCGGTCATGATCGTGGCGATGTCCACCACGGTAAAATCCTCTGCGATCGTAACAACCTTTCGGGAGCAGATATCACCTACCTTGGTCGCTGCCACGCGCCTCACTTCATCCTCGAATTTCCGGGAGCTTTCGAGGTAGATGGCGGCATCGAGGAAGCTTACCACCGTTGGGATGTGGAGCCGCTTGTTCCGGCTGATAAGATCGTTCTCGGTAACGATGCCGAAAAGCGAGCCCGCATCGTCCAGCACCGGCACGCCGCTGATTTCGTTCTTGACAAGGAGGGTAGCCAACTCCTCGATGGAGGTCTCAGGTTTGACCGTTACTACGTTTCTGGTCATGATGTCTCTCGCGGTAAGCATAATGTCACCACCCTGCTTTTGCATTTTAATGTTTATACTTTGCCCATCGACGCTATTTCAAAATCTCGCTTATTGCATTCGGGATCTTCTCGATCAAATCTCCGGCTATCATGCCCTCCTCGCTTTTCTCCTTCGCTGCCAGGTCCCCGGCCAAGCCGTGAAGATAGACGCCGAGGCATGCTGCTTGAATCGCTGTATATCCCTGCGCCAAAAGACCGCCGATCATCCCGGTGAGCACATCACCCGTGCCCCCGGTAGCCATGCCAGGGTTGCCCGTGGAGTTGACGAATACCCTGCCGTCCGGCGTCGCAATCACCGTGCCAGCGCCCTTGAGCACTGCTATTACCTTATATTTGGCGGCAAAATCAGATGTGATGCCGATCCTGTCTTTCTGCACATCGCCGGAGGAAATGCCGAGAAGCCTGCCCAATTCTCCGGGATGAGGCGTCATGATGATAGACGCTTTGGATTGCTTGATCGCATCGAGAGCGCCAACAAGAGCATTGAGTCCATCTGCGTCGACCACCATGGGAATGGTAAGCCGTTGGACTAGACTCCTTACAACCTGGACCGCCTCATAGTGGGTCGAAAGCCCAGGCCCGATGGCGCATGAGCTCATCTTCGAAGCGGCCTTGAGCAGTTCATCCTCTGCCCCGATGCCGAACGTACCGTCGATGCTCTCCGCCGATGGGATGCACATGGCCTCGAAGACCTGCTGTTGAATGATCGGGACAAGGCTGGTCGGCGTGGCGACGCTCACGAGCCCTGCGCCGGTCCTGAGGGCGCCGCGCGCTGCCATGACCGCAGCGCCGGCTTTGCCGAGCGATCCGGCAACGACCATCAGGTGGCCGAAGTCTCCTTTGTGCGCATCCGGCTCTCGACGGCCGATAAGGCCCCAGACGTAACCGCGATCGAGAAGATGAACAGTTATCTTTTCCTGTTCAACGACCTGGGATGGAATGCCGATGTCGGCGATCCTTACCGTACCGGCATACCGAGCCCCCGGCTGGATCGCAATCCCTCTCTTGAGGAGCGCCATGGTGACCGTAAGGTCAGCCCTGACCGCTGATCCCATGACCTCGCCCGTGTCGGCGTTTATGCCGGTTGGCATATCTATAGCGACCAGAGGCCTCCCTGACGCGTTCATGAGCTCCACGGCAAATGCATAGGTCCCCTTGAGCGGAGCGGAGAGCCCTACGCCGAGCAGCGCATCGACAAGGATGTCGGACCACGATACGATATCAGAGATCACGCGCGGTGATGCGTTCTGCGCGATCTCGACGCCCATCTTCCTGAGGATCGAAAGATTGGTCTTTGCATCACCTTTCACTGCGCCAAAAGAAGCGAGCAGCGCTACCCGGACCGGAACGCCATGGATATTGAGCCGCCGCGCGAGAGCCAGTCCATCGCCGCCGTTATTGCCCCTTCCGCAGATGATACCCACCTTTACGCCGTCGAGTCCGTGGAAGAACTTCTCCATTTCCGCCATAACCGCGGCAGCTGCATTCTCCATTAGGACAGGACTGGGTATCCCGAATTCCTCGATCGCTCTGCGATCGATGTTCTTGATCTGCTCTGCTGTTACTATCTTCATTGTTTTATCAAGGCCGGAATGTGAGCACCGGTTTCAGATGATTTTTTCTATCACTGCTCATTGGTTTCATAAGTGGTGTTTCCGACGAGCACCACATGCGCCACGGCATACCCTTCATCATGCGAATAACTGAGGAATATCTGTCTGACTCCCTTGAGGTCCATGAGGTCTTTGACCCTGCCGGAGATGTTCACGACGGGCCCCCCGCCTTCACCGTGGAGCACTTCCATATCCGTCCACTTGACACCTGTACTCCAGCCCGTTCCGATAGCCTTGAGTACCGCCTCCTTGGCCGCAAACCTTCCCGCGTAGTGCTGAGCCGGAAATTTTTGCCGAGAGCAGTATTCACGTTCACGTTCGGTGAACACCCGCTCAAGAAACCCCGAATGATCTTTCCCGGCCTTTTCGATACGCCCGATCTTTACAAGGTCAATACCGATACCGATGATCATATCCTCCCCCATGCCCCGCAATCTCAATAAACAGAGCGCTTATAGTTCAAATTAATTGCTTCATTTCTCTTACGGCCCGCTCCATCCCCACGAGCGCCGCTCGGGAGATGATACTGTGACCGATGTTCAGCTCTTCCACTTCAGCGATCCGGGCGACCCACCGAACGTTCGAATAATTCAGTCCGTGTCCGGCGCCCACGCGTAGTCCCAGGCTCGCCGCGAGCTTAGCGCCCTCCTCGATTTTTGAGAGTTCTCGTTCCCGATCTTTCCTCATGACGGCATTTGCATACGCACCCGTATGGATCTCTATCCAGTCCGTACCGGTCTTCTTCGAAGCAGCGATCTGCTTTTCGTCAGGATCGATGAAAAGGCTTACGGCAATCCCTCTCTCCTGGAGATGCGCAACGTACTCCTTTAGGAACGAAACGCGGGAAGCCACGTCCAGCCCCCCTTCGGTCGTCAGCTCTTCCCGCTTCTCCGGAACAAGCGTCACAATATTCGGCTTCGTATCGACTGCGATTCGCTGCATCTCCCCGGTTGCGGCCATCTCGAGATTCAATTTGGTCTGCACGATCTCGCGAAGCAGCCTCAGGTCGCGGTCCTGGACGTGCCTCCTGTCTTCCCTGAGGTGGGCGATGATCCCGTCCGCTCCCGCAAGTTCTGCGATCATAGCGGCGGCAATCGGGTCTGGCTCAACGCCTTTTCTCGCCTGACGGATCGTGGCAATATGATCGATATTCACGGACAACCCGGGCACGCCTCATTCCCTCCCGTAAATCCACAATTTTTTAGAATTTTAGCATCTATCCGTCAAAATATCCAGAAAATTTGTACGGCAAGCCGCCTGCCGATCATGCATGGTTACCGCGACAGGTGGCCTCCAACCTTGACCGCACACGACGTCTCTGATATAGTTATTAAGAGATATTCGAAGGAGGTAGCCATATGATCCGTGCGACAAAATTCTATCTTATGGTCTTATTATTGTTCTTATCAGTTCTTGAAGCATCGGCCCAGGAGACCAGGACCGTGACGGCCGAAGGCGTGGCCGCCATACAGCAAGGAGCAATCGACACAGCGCGTGATGCGGCGCTTGAGGATGCCCAGAAGCGTGCGGTGGAACAGGCTATCGGAATCATGATCGACTCTCAGACCCAGGTTGAGAACTACCAGCTTATCAGCGATAAGATCCTGTCGCAGACCAAAGGGTACATCTCTCGGTACAACGTGACCGGCGAGTCGCAAGAAGGACAGATCCTTCGCGTCCGCATAACGGCAGATGTCGCCATCGGAAAACTGAATGACGATCTCTCGGCCATCGGCATCCTCCTCGGCCAGATGCATAAGCCCCGGACCATGATCATGATTGCGGAACAGAATATCGGGCACGATTGGTATGCCTGGTGGTGGGGGTATCATGGGGAACAGACGGATATGGGCGTCGTGGAAAACACCTTCATGGATGTCTTTACGCAAAAAGGTTTTGAGTTCATTGACCATGCGACAGCCGCGAAGGAGATCAAGGTGACCGCGGCATACAAGGTCCAGGACCTTACCGTTGAACAGGCCAGGACTCTCGGCAATCAGGCAGATGCGGAAGTAGTGATCGTGGGCAAGGCGCTGGCCAAACTCTACGGCGATGTTGGCGGGGGAATGAAATCCGTACAGGCTGATATCTCCGCCAAGGCGGTTCGTACCGATACAGGCCAAGTCATTGCGACAACGGTCACCCATGGCGCCGCCGTGCACATCACCGATACTACTGCGGGAATCGAGGCGCTGAAAAAAGCGTCCGCTCAAGCTGCGGAGCAAATGATGGAGAAGATCCTCGCTGTTTACTCGCGGGAGGCCGGAGGCACGAGGCCGATCAGCATCACGATCACGGGCCTGAACAAAACACAGTTCGTGAAGTTCAAGGACGTGCTCAAGAATCAGGTCCGCGGCATCAAGGATTTACACGAGCGGAGCTTCACCGGCACGACTGCGCGAATATCAGTTGATTCCAAGGTGAGCGCCCAGACGCTTTCCGACGATCTGCTGCTCAAGGATTTCAGCACGTTTACTGTTGAGGTCGTGACTTCAACGCCAAATTCACTTGAGTTGAAGGTCACCCCGAAATAGCGGGCGAATCCCGAAGAAATCCCTGCCCGATCACGAACAGGGATTTCTTATGCGTGATCCCTGCCCGCGAGCAGCGGCTATGTTCCGTTCGCACTGATGCACAGCAGATAGTCAGGCAGCTGATCCAGCAACATCTTCATCTGTCTTCATCCTCCCCAATCTCAACCAACGCCCACCATTCGTTTTGCGGAGATAACGGTATTCTTCAGAAGGATGCCGATAGTGACCGGGCCGACTCCTCCGGGCACGGGCGTGATGAAAGATGCCTTTTTCGAGACTGTTTCAAATTCCACGTCCCCCACGGTGACCCCATTCGGCAGAACCGTGATTCCGATGTCCACCACGATCGCTCCCTGCTTGACCATATCAGCCTTGATCAGGCCCGGCCGTCCGGTAGCAGTGCAAAGGATATCGGCCCGCTTGGTCTCCGCCCCGAGGTCTGCGGTCTCGCGGTGGCAGACGGTGACGGTGGCATCCTTGATGAGCATCATCATCGCAAGGGGCTTCCCCACAGCCAAACTCTTGCCGACTATCACGACCTTCTTGGACTTGGGATCGATTCCATAATGTTCCAGCAACCTCATAACGCCGTACGGAGTACACGGCAGGAAGGTGCGTCTGACGGACAGTGTAAAACCGGACTCGAATAGCTGGGATGTGGACTCATCCGCCGAAAGACGACCGACGGAGAATGCCCCCTGCCCGTCAATATCCTTTTCGGGCGCGATTGCGTTCACGACCTTTCTCGTATCGAGGTGACGGGGAAGCGGCATGAACACCAGAATGCCGTTCGCTCGCTCATCGTTGTTGAGCGTCTTGATCAGATTCAGGATCTCGTTCAGGGAGGCCGTGGAAGGCATGGTATGGTTAAAGACGTCGATGCCGGCCCGCACCGCTGCGCTTTGAATAGCCTGATAGTACATGTAAGAAGACCTGTCTTCGCCAACGAGCACAAGGGCCAGGCCAGCCCGGATGCCGTGCTTTGCAAGCCTGCCGGTCTCCTCCTTGACCGCTGTTATAATCTTTGAGGACAGTTCAATGCCTTTCATCAATTGCGTCATAAAACCTCCAGAAGATTCTTTTAGACACACGAGTCGATACGGATCATCATAATCCTGTTTTGATGCCTCATCGAGAACCGGGCCCCGCTCGAGAGCCGGCATCCCCTCGAAGTTCTGTGTGGCGAATCTGGCCGCCAAGGTTTGCGGCAAGGTTGACAGCTGCGGCGGTGATCAATGACAGGACAAGGATCATGACTACGATCCACCTGGGGACGGCGCCGGAACGCCGGAAAAGCATAATCCCTGCCAATGAAGTTAGCCCCAGTAACTCCATCAAGACCAGGGTGAACGATGCGATCTCTTCATGCCTGCCTATGTAGGTTTCCGTGACCCCAGGAAGGTCCTTGACGACTTTCTCCGCTGCTTTACCGGTGAAGAATACAGCAAGCGTTATCAGCGCGATGATCGCGAAGACACCGAAGCTCACGATCTTCACTTCTTCACTTTTTCTGGCCACGGAATAGACAAGCAAGAGGATGGCGCCAAGAGTGCCGATGACCGGGATATGATTTATTATAAGATGGACATGCGCCCAATTCATGGATAATGCCTTTCAGTGCTGCACATTGATGATCTTCCGAATGCATTGATAACGTCTTACGGTTTCAAACAGTCATTGTCCTTGTACAGGTCTGTATAAAAATTTTCAAGGTGCTGCTGCTTCTCCTCCCCGCTCCACTTGAGTTCTTTCGCTGCGATCTCTGCGATCTTCTCCGCCTGCCTTCTTCCTCGCGTCCCGGTCATGCCGAGGTGCATCCTGCGGAGGATAATGTCCGAAAGCGTTCTCGCGCCCTCTTCCATCGTGCTGTAGACGACCTGTGCATAGATGTCGAGGCTCTCGGGCGATATGGCCTCCCCTGCGGAGGGATCCATATCGACAAGTTCGAGCACCCTTTCGGCCCTCGAACCATAGAACCGTATAAGATGACGGACCGTTTCGGCCTTAATGTTATGACGTGCTGACATCTCGGGAACTGCCTCTTTCAGGTAATCATCATACCCCGAAGGCAAACCTCCAGCCAGTGGTTTCTTTTCCGTGATACAGGCTTTCTTCATCCCGAGCGTCCTGCATGCTACGTCCACGGCGTCTTTTGCCATGGCGCGGTAGGTGGTGAGCTTGCCTCCGGCGATCGTGATGACCCTGTTGTTTCCTCCCTCGCAGAATACCCGATGTTTACGTGATATTTTTGACTCATTCGCTCCTGAGAAGGCAAGGGGCCGTATCCCGGCATAGGTATAGAGGACTGCCTCCCTTGAGAGGTTCATGCCAGGCAGGATTCGCCTGCTTTCGGTCAGCAGGTAGTCCACCTCGTCCCGGTTGGCATGCACCTCGTCCAGATCGCCGCTATATTTGGTATCGGTCGTTCCGATGAGCGAATATGCGCCAAGCGGGATAATAAAGAACATCCTCCCGTCCCTGGAAGTGACGAACAGCGCGTGTCCCGATAGCTTGGGCAGAACGAGATGGACCCCCTTCGTTTGGAATATTATTTTTTTGGTGTCAATGTTTCCCGCCTGCCGCACGGAATCAATCCATGGTCCTGCCGCATTGATAAGGACCTTCGAGCGAAAGGCGTGGATTTGATTTGTGAGGGTATCCCGCGCCGTTACCACGATGCCGCCGCGTGTTTCTTCAATCTTCTCAGCACGAACGTAGTTCAGGATTCTTGCACCTGCTTCGCGCGCTCCTATGATGTTCTCGATCACAAGGCGTTCAGGCATCAGGATCTGATGGTCGTAGAACAGGGCGCTCCCCCTGAGTCCGTCCCGGCTGAGGCGCGGCTCGAACCCGAGCGTTTTTTCATTCCCGGATGTGTAATAATGCGGGATGTCTTTCTCGTGTGAGAGCATATCGTAAAGATGGATGCCGATCGATATGACCGCTCTGCTGTGCGGATCACCCTTATATATGGGAATAAGGATAGGGATTGGATGGATGAGGTACGGCGCCTGCCGCCGCAAAATCGCTCGCTCGCGCAGGGACTCGGCGACCAGATCCACTTCGAAATTCGCCAGATACCGGAGACCTCCGTGAATCAGACGGGTTGATTTGGAAGTAACGCCGGAAGCAAAGTCGCCTTTTTCAAGAAGCAAACACGTAAGCCCGCGCAGCGCCGCGTCCCTTGCAGTGCCTGCCCCTGTTATGCCTCCGCCTATGACGATAAGGTCCAAAAGTTGATCTTGTTTGCCGTCGTCGCTGCTGGACATCCCTGCTCTCCCTTACCGCCGAAGTCCGTGAAGCAATCCTTTTAACACAGAAGGCTTATTGGTGTAAATCCCGTCCGCTCTCCAACCGATGAACTTTTCCATGTCTTTTTCGTCATCAACCGTCCAGACATAAACTTTGATCCCGTGATCGTGACAGGCGACTATCAGCTCCCCGCTCACCGTTCTTTTTCTCAGGCTTATCAAGCCATGTCTTTTCTCACGGTATGCTGTAAGATCCTGCACCGCGAAGTTGTTAAAGATGCCTGATGTGGAAATGAAGGGAGTGATCCCGCGAACGGCCTGTAACTCGTTCTCAAGAAAAGACGAAACCAGCACGGGGCCCCTGTACCCGCAATCGTGAAGGCAATTGGCCACCAGTCTTCCTGCGCCTTCGCTCTTGATCTCGAGGTTCAAGCCGACATTTCCTGTGAAGATGCGAAGCACGTCCCCGAGCGTGGGAATTGGCTCGCCGTTTTTCAATTTCACCTTGGATATCTCATCGGACGTGGACCGTTCGATATCGATGTTCTTATCGGCAGTCCTGCCCGTGTGCTTATCGTGCATCACGTAAAGCTCGTTATCCAGGCTCTTACGGATATCGATCTCGATCATGTCCACAGGGAGGGAAAGCGCAAGGCGGAGGGCTTCGAGCGAATTCTCGAGGGCCCGGGAGGAATCACCGCGGTGTGCGATGATGATTGGTGCGTACATTGTTAAATTATACCTTAATTTTCAAAATCCGCAACACCGCGCCCGCGGATGGGAAGATTCGCATGAGAAGCATTTTTTGCGTTCGTAGAGGGTTAGCGGGCTGATCCATGGACTTGGAAAGGATAATGTGTGGTGTGGACATCAGCCAGAACGACACAGTGTGCCAGGGCCTTCTGATTTATTCCCCTTTCATGACCTTCTCGATGATTTTGTCCGTGATCCTTTTGATATGTTCGGCGATCGTTTTTTGCGGCACCATGCTCACGGCGGCCCTGTGGATCACCGTTTTGATGGTCACGAGTTTTTTAAGTGCTGCGGCTTCTCCCTGCCGGTATAGTTCCCGGGGATTGCTGAAATCGGCCCAGTGCATGGCGCCGACAGTGGGGTGCAGGATGACATCCGCCTCCTGCATGAGGATTTCATTCAGATAGATCCTCGTCACGGCATCGGCGCGCAATACGACATCCAGCCCCATCCTGTCTTCCAATTTGCCGATCTCGCTCGACACATCAACGGCGATCACGATATCGGCCCCCATGTCCCTGGCGCAGCGAACGGGCACGCGTTCTACCCACCCGCCGTCGACAAGCAGCATATCGCCATCGACGACCGGAGGGAATATCCCCGGCAATGCGCAACTGGCGCTCACGGCCCTGCGAAGTGAACCGCTTGTGTAGAGCACACGCTTACCGTTCTGGATATCCGTTGCAGAACAACCGAAGGGTATTTTGGTCTGCTCGATGGGGATGTCCGGGATGAGAGGGTAGATGAACGCTTCGTATTCCTTTTCGGAAATAAATGCAGGCTTCGTGGCGGTGACTCCCCAGAAGTAACCTTTGCGGATCAGGTTCGCCATGTCGCTGAAAAATCCGTGGGTCGTGTTTTCCGGCTGTTCCAGCCTCCTGAGGAACTCGAGTCGTGTCTTCCGGGAGCGAAAGCTCCGGAGATACTGTTCAACCCGGCCCATCCAGTAAGCCGCATCTGGTTGCGATGCGTAGAGCCCGCCAATCAGAGCGCCCAGGCTGGTGCCCGCGATCATATCGAATGGCACCCGGGCGTCCTCGAAAATTTTGAGCACGCCCAGATGGGCAAGCCCCCTCGCCGCCCCGCCTCCCAATGCCAAGCATATCTTCGGATCCATAGAGGCTCCCAGGGAAAGACTTTAATCCGTATCTCAGCTCGACAATGACAACATCATGTCAAATACGTGTAAAGCTAACTAATAGTGGCGACGAACCCATCGTTCCTGCTTCACACCGACTCGCTTTTCTTAAAAGAATATTTTGCCTCAAGCCATTCAAAGAGGCTCTCGTATGCAACAACAAAGACGAGGAAAAAACCGATCGACGGCATATAGAGTCTGTGCTCAAAAATGACATCTATGATCGGTACAAAGCTCTGTACAGGAGATAAGGCGATGTAAAACCAAGCAACCCCGAACGGGATCAACAGCCACCCTCTCTTTTTATAGAGCCAGAATGACACCCCAACCACGACAAAATGTCCTAACAGGGAGAGGAAGGTTGGAAATTCAAACAGTGTCTTCGCAATGGGATAATCATAGTCAAGATTCTGGTTGATCGGAAGGATCAGAAGTCTGACATAGGTCCAGAGAACATTAAAAGAAGTGAGCAGATATGTCACAGGAGTTATCCCGGACGTCGTGACTAGATTGAAGCCCAGGCTCGCATTGCTGCCACTTGAGGTCAAGTTCAGGCTATGCGCGATTATCACCCATGGCAGGGCTGAAAGCACGTATGCCTTCCAATGAGACAGAACATTTTTTACATTCCTCTCCGACAGGAACATATAATCATAGAGCATGAGCATTGCCGGCAGCGTGACGGCCCATTCTTTGGATCCCATGGACAGGAGCGCTGAGAACAGGACCCCAAGGTAATAGAGCGGCTTACGCTCCTGTGTCCCCCTGATGAACAGCAAAAAAGCAGCAAGATAAAAAAAAGTTGCCAGCAGCTCGGTTCGACTTATAATGTACGTGACCGCCTCTGTCTGGATGGGATGCACAGCAAACAACAGGGCGGCGAAGAGGGCCATTCTCTTTGCTTTATCAGCATGCTTCTTTTCGAACTGCTTTAGACCCAGCGTCCAGCTGATGAGCAGATAAACGAAGAAGCTGTTCGCGATGTGGAACGCGATGTTGAAAATATGCCAGCCAACGACATGCAGGCCGCTCAGTTGGTAATTGAGCATTAGGCTGAGATAGACCACAGGCCGTACGCCTCTCAGAATGGCGATTATGTTATCCGTGGTCACACGTTTGATCAATGCGTTTTCTTCTATGGAATTGGTATCGTCAAAGTGAAAACTTGCCGTAAAGGTATTGGAATACGCTATAAGTACGATCACCGCGATGATGCCTAAGGCGATGACGTTAAACTTTTTACTGTTAAACAACCCCTCAAAGCTATTTCTCAGTGTTCCCATCGCGTTGCAGCCCTCCCTTTTCATCAGCATGCATCGTTTTAAAATTTATCACGCATGCATTTTCATGTAAAGCGCAATTCTTTCTATCCATTCGTTTTCATTTTGCTGACCGTCCGCTTGTTCATCAATTCTCGCATTTCCTGCCGCAAGAGAGCCAGCTCCTGGGCCAACCTTTTATTCTTTTCCGAAAGTCCAGATATGGTCACAGAAAAATGTAAGGTGATCAGGAGCAAAAACAAAAATGCCAGAAGGAAAAGAAATGAAGGAGGATAATAGATGCCAACCATGTTCGATACATAGTCGAGAATGCTTCTTGAGGAGGAGAGAAGCAGCAATACCCCGCCTGCAAAAAGCCATAGCAGTGAGTAGCGCTCTTTGAGCCTCCCCCTGCGGATTAACTCGACTACGAGTAATAGAACGGTCCCGCTACCAACGATCGCCAAGATTTTTAACACGTCCATAAGCCACCTCACTTTTTCAGCAAATCAACAAATATCGCCAGGAGAACTTTGATCATATAATAGACGGAGCGTAAAGGCGTTATCGAGGACGTGCCGCCAGTACGCTCACGCATGTGGACCGCCACTTCTACCATCCGCAGTTTTGCTTTGTGGAGAAGAACGAGCGCCTCGACTTCCGGATAATCATCAGGATACGTATGGGCAAAGAACTCGATCACCCTGCGGTTTGCGGCGCGAAAACCGGAGGTGCTGTCGGTCACACGCATGCCGAGCATGCCGGAAAGTATCGTGGAAAAAATCCATATTCCTGACTTCCTGTAGACGGAGGTGTTATATCCACCCTGGTCCAAAAAACGGGATCCGATCACAAGGTCTGCGTTCCCTTCTCTTATATGTCGCAGCAGCTTTTCTATCTCCGCCGCGAGATGTTGGCCATCTCCGTCGAATTGCACCGCTACATCGTAGCCCTCATGCTCCGCATACAAATATCCAGCCTGCATTGCCCCACCGATGCCCAGGTTGAATGGAAGGTTTAAAACCGCCACGCCCGATTCCTGTGCAATTCGATTCGTCGCATCCTTCGAGCCATCATTTACGACCAGGATATCCGCTAAATGAACATTCTCCCTGAGGTCGCGGATCACTCCAGGAAGGCTCTCTTCCTCATTATATGCCGGTACGATGACCAATGTTTTCATAATCAGTCTTTCAGTGCTAGCTCCGACGGCGATATCCCGAACTCGCGAATCAGTCTGTAGAATTCACGCCTGCCGATCCGCCTCTTTCTCGCAAAAGCCCATCGTTGTCTCAGTACGTGTGGAACAGCTAAGAGGGCGGAGCACCATGCTTTCAGCAATATGGTAATCGCGTGAATCATGCTGTTCTCAGCCGTGAACTTGCCGCTCGCCCCCTTCCCCGATAATGCGCCATAGAACTGGAGCAGGAGCCGCTTGCCCGTGAAGTAAACGCTTGCGAATATAAGCTCGAGAGGGTAGTACTTAAGCAGCACCCACAGCCTGTTTCGTTCAACCAAAAAAGCCTTCTGCGAAGAATACGAAGATGATGACGATGAATATTTGTGGTACACTTTTGCGGAGGGGACATAGACGCATCCCCAGCCTGCGAGCCTGCCGCGGAGTCCGAGATCGACATCATCCGCATATGCGAAGAATTCCTCATCGAACAGGCCTGTCTCATCCAGCATCTTCTTACGATACAATCCGGCGCATCCGCTCGGGAAGAGCGCTTCGCCTTTTTGATCATACTGCCCCTGATCTCGTTCCAGCCGGCCCTTCCCCCTTGCTAGACCATCCGGGTATATCAGAAGACCGACATTATCTATTACATCGGGATCGGCATAGGAGAGTATCTTGCACGCTATCATTCCGGCAGCGCGGTTTGATTCGGCTTCCTTAATCAGATGCTCAAGCCATGCCGGATCGGTTTTTGTATCATTGTTCAAAAGCGCAATATAGCTGCCGGCAGCAATCCGTATCCCTGCGTTGTTCCCGCCGGCAAAACCCTTATTGACCGGCAGCGCGACCAGCTTGACCTCCCTGAACCGTTCACGGACATACTCCGCGGAACCGTCGCTCGAGCCGTTATCCACAAGAATGGTTTCAAAATTCTGGAATGTCTGCCGTTGCAAGGATTCGAGACATTCTCCCAAGAGATGTTTTCCGTTCCAATTCACGATCACAATAGAAACAAGGGGTGCCTTCAGACTTCATCCTCCATATTTCGTCGCAGTCTTCTCCGTGACGCTTTTATCTTAAGCCACACGATTTAAACAGTCAAGAGCTCGGCACAGCGATCACAGGTACATTCATCAAATCAGGCGCCTCGTGCTCTTCGGAAGCGCACTACCCGCATTCGAAGGATCGGAAACCAGCTCACTGCAGGTCCGCCTTTCTATGCTGTATAACAGCCCAGTAAATCAGACCGTAAGAAATAATTGCACCAACTACACCGATCACAAGTGTCCCGGCGACAAATGGCCAGAGGTAGGGCTTCAGAATGAGGTAAGCATTGGAATATGTGAGTTCATGCCATGCAATGTGAGGTGTTGTGGTATCGCTGCCGGTTATCTTGATGCCGAACCACAAGCAGAATCCGTAGAGAGGCACGATGGTCCAGGGGTTGTTGATAAAAGCCGCGGTGAGGACGACAAGCTTGCTCAGACGGAACACCCATGCGAAAAAAAGGCAGCTGATCGTGTGCAATCCTATGGTAGGCGTGAACGCAATGAACACTCCGAGGGCAAAAGCAGAAGCTAGCTTATTCGGCGTGTCATTCAAATGGAAAATGCTTCTGATTCGATCTCTGATATACTTCATAAGAAAACGTGCTGCGACTGTTTGCCCTGCCTGGCAAACTACGAAACGTTCGTCCTCCGGAAATGATCATACCCTTCCGGCTTAAGCCGGCTTTTTCTATTGCGGTCGTCTACCAGGAACACTCTTTTTCCCCGCTTGACCGTCCCGATCTCGGTAACGGGTAAATTCAGCGATCGTAGTCTTTTTGTCTTGCCAGGCGGCACTGTGAACAGGAGTTCATAATCTTCCCCGCCGGACAAGGCGAAATGCAGCACGGGCATCGCGCGACCCCTTGCAAATTTCATAAGGGATGCAGAAATCGGTATCCGGTCGCTCCGTATTTCTGCGCCTACTCCGCTCTGCTCGCATACATGAGCAAGATCGGAAGAGAGCCCGTCGCTGATATCGATCATTGCGCTTGCGCAGCCGGCCAGCGCTATCGCCCTGCCCTCAGCGACTCGCGGGACCGGGCTTAAATGTTTTTCGATCAGTCTTTTCGCTTCTGGTCCCTTGCCTTTTGGCCCTCTTCCATTTTTCAAAATCTCCAGTCCGGCGGCCGAATCGCCGAGAGTGCCCGTCACGAAGATCCTGTCTCCTGGTCTTGCGCCGGAACGGGAAAGAATCCTGGTTCTTTCTGTCTCACCCAGGACGGTAACACTGATTACCATCTCTTTCCCGGAATGGCACGTGTCTCCCCCCACTAGCATGGTCTTGTGTGCCTTCATCAAAGAATGAAAACCTCGATAAAAATCCTTGATCTGCTCCACGGAGACGCGATCTGGAATGCCCATCGAGGTCAGACAATAACGTGGGACACCGCCCATGGCCGCAATATCGCTCAAATTTGCCGCTGCCGACTTCCAGCCCAGAGAACGAAAATCCGTGAAGGAAAAGTCGAAGTGTATTTCTTCTAGGAGCATATCGGTTGTGACGAGTAGGATCTTTGAAGGGGAGACCCTCAGCGCCGCGGCATCGTCTCCGATGCCGATCAGCGCAGAAGACGATTTCCGGAGAGACAACCTCTGGATATCACGTATCAGGCCGAATTCACCCAGGTCTGATATTCTCATGGGTCAGTGCGTGGCCCGGGATCTTCCGGGAAGCCTCCGATGCGATATCCGGCGTGGCGGTTTCTTGCTGAGCGCAGATGAGATCACTTCATCCATGGTCTCGACAAAAATGAACTTCATGTCTCTTTTGAGATTTTTCGGGATATCGTCCAGGTCCTTTTCGTTCTGCTTCGGAATGATCATGGTCTTGATACCCGCCCGCTTGGCCGCGAGGGTCTTTTCCTTGAGCCCGCCAATGGGTAAGACCCGCCCCCTGAGCGTGACCTCGCCGGTCATGGCAAGGTCCTTTTTCACGGGTGCGTTCGTGAAGACCGATGCCAGGGCGGTGGCCATGGTTACGCCCGCTGATGGGCCATCCTTAGGAATGGCTCCCGCCGGCACATGGATATGGACATCAGTCTTCCCGAACTGCTCGGTCTTGATGCCCAGTTCTCCTGCCCGTGATCGCACATAGGTGAGGGCCGCATGTGCGGACTCCTTCATCACGTCGCCGAGATGGCCGGTTAGTGTAAGATTTCCCTTGCCGCGCATGGTGGTCGCCTCAATATAAAGGACGTCTCCGCCGGTCTCGGTCCAGGCAAGTCCGGTCACAACGCCCACTTCGTCCTTCTCGCGCTCGACTTCCGCCAAGTACTTGGGTACGCCCAGGTATTGGTGAAGGTTGTTCGATGTTATTGTGAACAGGCCGGTCTCTCCTTCGGCGATCTTCCGCGCGACCTTGCGGCACAGGTGGCCGACCTCGCGCTCCAGGTTTCTCACGCCTGCCTCACGTGTGTACTGCGAGATGACCTGGAGGACGGTCTTGTCCGGAACGCTGATCTGTTTCTCTGTGATGCCGTGCTCCACCATCTGCCGCGGGATCAGGTATCTCCTCGCAATACCAAGCTTCTCCTGCTCCGTGTAGCCTGACAGATTGATGATCTCCATCCTGTCCCTGAGTGGCGACGGTATGGGGTCGGTCATGTTCGCGGTCGTGATGAACATAACGCGCGACAAGTCGAAGGGCAATCCGATATAATGGTCGCTGAACGAGTTGTTTTGTTCGGGGTCAAGCACTTCGAGAAGGGCCGCAGACGGGTCTCCCCGGAAATCGGCCCCGATCTTGTCGATTTCGTCGAGCATAAATACGGGATTGTTGTAACCGGCGGTCTTGATTCCTTGAATGATCCTGCCGGGCAGCGCGCCCACATAGGTCCGCCGGTGACCGCGGATTTCCGCCTCGTCCCGTACGCCGCCCAGAGAAATGCGGACGAATTCTCTGCCGAGCGCCCGAGCGATGGATTTTCCGAGCGACGTCTTGCCCACGCCTGGAGGGCCAACGAAGCAGAGAATCGGCCCTTTCATCTTCTCCTTGAGCTTGCGGACCGAGAGGTATTCCAAGATTCTCTCTTTCACTTTTTCGAGGTCGTAATGATCATCTTCGAGCACCTTGTGAGCAGCCTTGAGGTCAAGGTTGTCCTTGGTCGCTTTGCTCCATGGAAGATCGGCGAGCCACTCGATATAGGTCCGGGTCATAGATGCCTCTGCCGCGTCCGGATGCATCCTCTCGAGCCTCCTCAGCTGCTTTTCCGCCTCCTTAGAGGCCTTCTCCGGCATCTTCGCTTCTTTGATCTTTTCTCTGAGTTCGCGCAGGTCTTCGGAACGGTCATCGGTCTCACCGAGTTCACGCTGGATCGCCTTTAACTGCTCGCGCAGGAAATACTCGCGCTGCGTCTTGTCGATTTCACCGCGGACGTCCGCCTGGATCTTCTGCTGCATCGAGAGGAGCTCTATTTCCTTGCCCAACGCTTCGTTAATTCTCTTGATCCGCTGAATCGGGTCAGTGACTTCCAGGATCTCCTGCGCCTGCTCGACCTTGAGGCCCATATTGGCCACGGCCAGATCGGCAAGCTTGCCTGGATCGTCCACGTTCTCGATGACCACCATGATGTCAGGAAGGATGACCTTTCCGAAGGACACTAGTTTCTCAATCTGCTCCTTCACATTCCGCATCAGCGCCTCGGTCTCGAGCGTTACGGGCGCGGAAAGGTCGGGGAAGGTCTTGATCTCTACCTGATAAAAGGGTTCCTTCTGAAGGAATTTGACCGTCTTTGCCCGCCCCACTCCCTGGACGAGTATCTTGATGCGTCCGTCCGGCAGCTTCAGCATTCGCATAATCACGCCAACGGTACCCACGGAATATAGATCAGATGGAGAGGGATTTTCCACATTGATATCTTTCTGGGAAGTCAGGAATATCATGCGATTGCCCTCAAGTGCCACCTCGATGGCTTTGATGGACATCTCCCTCCCGACAAAGAGCGGAAGGACCATGTACGGGAAGACGACAATATCCCTGATCGGGAGCAGTGGCAGCTTTTTCGGTATTTCTATTGATTGCTGGAGATCGATGTTTTTCGTTTCCGTTTTTGCCAAATCACCCTCCTCATGCCGAGTGTGCCATCATTTGTGTTTCGATTCGTCCTCATCAACGGAACGTTCACAGCTTCAACTGTTGCAGGTAGTCCCTGAAATCCGCGCCGAACTCTGCGTTCTTCAGTCCGAACTCGACTGTAGCCTTTAGAAAGCCTAATTTATCGCCAGCGTCATGCCGTATTCCCTTAAACTCATATGCATAGATCGGCTGTTTTTCCATAAGCAACCTCAGGCCGTCGGTCAACTGTATTTCCCCACCCTTGCCCGGCGCGGTGCGTTCGAGCGCTCCGAATATCTCGGGAGTCAAGATATACCGGCCGATGATCGCGAGGTTCGACGGCGCCTCGTTGGGCGAAGGTTTTTCCACAAGGTCTTTCACGAGATAGATGCTGTCCTCGATCTTTTTTGCGTCAATGATGCCATAGTGTTGCGTTTGGGACACCGGCACGTTCTGGATGGCAAGGATCGTGGAAGGATACCGTTCATAAACGGCCATCATCTGCTTGAGCGCCGGAACATCTGAATCGATTATATCGTCGCCGAGAAGCACTGCGAAAGGGTCGTCGCCGACCACCCTCTTTGATGTCAGCACCGCGTGACCGAGACCGAGTGCCTTCTTCTGGCGGATATAGCAGAAGGTCACCAGGTTGGCAATGCGCTGCACCTCCGAAAGAAGTTTGTGTTTACCCTTTGCTCTGAGATCCTCCTCGAGCTCAAACGCCACGTCAAAGTGGTCCTCGATCGCCCGTTTGTTCCTCCCGGTGACCAGCACAACCTCCTCGATGCCCGATGCCACGGCCTCTTCTATAACATACTGTATAAGCGGTTTGTCAACGAGCGGAAGCATCTCCTTGGGAGACGCCTTCGTCGCCGGGAGGAATCTCGTGCCCATACCCGCGGCCGGGAACACCGCTTTTGTGATCACTTTTCGCGCCACCATCTCACCCTCGTCATTCTAAGAGACTATCTCGCAAAAGTCAAGGTCGCATGCCAATCTATCCGGCAAACCTACCGGGGCATCGGCACGCTCCCCAAATAGTATTTCACGTCCTCGTCACTGAACCGGAGTCCGAGGCCCACGAAGGCATGGGCACTGGTGCCGTTCAGGAAATTATCGTATCCAGCGTCAACGTAAAGGACCTTGCTCAGATTATAATTGAGCGTGGCTTTCACGTGTGTCCGCTCATTGCCGGGCTCATGGCTATTTGAGTTCCAGGCATCGAGGCTGAACTTGATCTTGTCATCGAGCGCAAAGTAGTCCACGCCGGCCCCTCCCGTTGATTCGATAAGCCCCATGCGGATCGCCAGGTTGCCAAACCGCTTGGCGAACTCAAGGCTGTATTTGAGTTTGTTCTCAAATGTATTAGTTACGACGGTGGTCCCGGGAGGCGTCGTTGTCGTTGTGGTCTGTGAGAACTTCCCGAATGGGTCGGAAACCAGCTCGAAAATATAATACTGGTCAAAGCGGGGCTTGAGCTCGAGCGTGAAATAGTTTTTGACCTCCGGGAACATGTATTCGCTCCGGAACCCGATGGTCGTCTTCAGGCGTTCGACATGCGACGTATATTCGCTTATCCCCTTGGCAGCGCTGTCAACGTTGTTGTACATGCTTTCATCGGTCACCAGCTTGCCGAGCGTGCCTTCACCGCGGTCGATCTTTCTGGCGGTGTTCTCGATCGACGCGAGGGCCAGATCGGCATTCTTCGACGCTTCCCGAACGTTCTCCATGGTCACCTTGAGGTTATCCCTGTTCTCGTTCACGACGCCGTTCAGACTGGCAACGAGGTTGTTTAAGCGCGTGACCACCTCGCTCCCGTCGCTCCGCAGGACGTGCGAGAACTCCTGAATGTTCGCAGTGGTCTGGCGAAGATCTGCGAGAATGTCTTCCATGGAGCGGGTTCCTCGTTCGCTTCCAAAGACCTGTCTGAGCGATGCAGTCACCTGCTTGACATCGTCGGAGATGGAGCTGAGCTGGTTGATCAGCTTGTCCACGTCGCTCGGCGAAACCGTAGCCTGGATCCGCTCACCTTCCTGATAATATCGGGAACCCTCGGGTACAGCAGCCTCCTTCGCTGAGGTTTCGGGAGGGACGAGTTCGACATACTTTTCTCCGAGGAGGCCAAGGGTCTTGACCATGGCCTTCGTTCCGCGCTGTATCTTCACGTCAGGATAGATTCTTACTGTCACCTTTGCGCGGCTGTCTTCGAGCTCGACCCTCTCAACAGTCCCGATCTTGACACCCGCCATTCTGACCGCAGCTTTCGCGTCGAGCCCGGCCACCGAATCAAAGACCGCCTGCACTGTGTACCCTTTTCTTTCACCAAACTCGTACTTTCCGACGGAAAAGGTCATCCAGAGGAGAACGGCGGACCCAATGAGGACCAGCAGCCCCACCTTGGCCTCAGCGCTCAATTTGAACATGCAGGCACCTCAATCTCCATGATATTATATATCTCGCTCCACATCACTCCGCGGTTATCGGTCCGACGGCGCTTCCCGTTATGAACTGCTGCACAATAGGACTTGGAGAGTTCCTGATCTGATCGGGCGTACCGACCTCCAGAATTTCCCCCTTATACAGCATGGCGATCCGGTCAGATATCTTATAGGCACTGTGCATATCGTGCGTGATGGCCACGGACGTCACGCCGAGCTTCTTCTTGAGATCAACGATCAAATCGTTGATGGAATCAGCTGTGATAGGATCAAGCCCCGTCGTCGGCTCGTCGTAGAGGATGATAGCCGCGTCCATGGCAATCGCCCGGGCGAGTCCCACTCTCTTCTTCATTCCGCCTGAAAGCTCCGAGGGCATCTTGTCCTCAACATCCTTCAACCCAACGTGAGAGAGCTTTTCCGTCGTGATCTTCCGGATATCCCGGTCGGACATCTTTGTATGCTGCTTTATTGCAAAGCCCACGTTCTCCCAGACCGTCAGGGAGTCGAAGAGTGCCGCGCCCTGGAACAGCATGCCGAACCTCTTTCGCGTCTCGTTCAATGCGTGCTCGTCGAGATTGTTCAGGACCTGTCCGTCAACAATTACCCGGCCCTTATCGGGAAATAAAAGCCCGATGATGTGCTTGATGAGCACGCTCTTACCGCTGCCGCTGCCGCCGATCACCGTCATGCTCTCTCCTTTCTCCACTGTGAGATTCACACCGCGGAGAACATGGTGATCGCCGAAGCTCTTGTGAAGGTTGATGATCTCTATCATGGCCATTGCCGTCACCACAACAACGCAGACAGGAAGTAATCAAGGATGAGGATCAGCATGCACGATACCACCACGGCGCCGGTCGTGGCCTTGCCCACGCCTTCTGCGCCGCCCTCGGTATGGAAGCCTTTGTAACAGCCGATTAGGCCCACCACCGCGCCGAATACGAGGGACTTGATGAGCCCGTACCAGATGTCCGTCACTTCGGTATTATCAATGCTCTGGTTGATGTACGTAACGGGATTTGTGCCAAGCACCTTGACGCCGACAAAATAGCCGCCAGCGACTCCAATCATCATTCCGAGTACCGTCAGAAAGAACATCATCACCGTGCTCGCGACGAACCGCGGCACGACCAGGTATTTCATCGGGTCCGTGGCAAGCGTCGTAAGAGCGTCGATCTGTTCGGTTACTTTCATGGTCCCCAGCTCTGCGGCCATTGCCGCACCGGCCCTGCCCGCGACCATGAGTCCTGTCAGAACAGGTCCGAGTTCCCGTGTCATCGAGAGCGAGACAACGGCCCCGATGAGGGATTCGGCGCCGAACCGCTTGAATCCCGTGTAGCTCTGGAGCGCCAGCACCATGCCGGTCGAGATGGCAGTGGTCAGCACAACCGGAACGGAGTTGACGCCTATCTGCTCCATCTGCTTCAGGACATTCTTCAGATAAAACGGCCTGCTCATGGTCGAGTGGAGCGTGTGGCCCAGGAATATGAGCACCCGGCCCATCTCCCTCAAGAACTGGGTCGTCTTACGGCCCACGAGTTCAAGCCAGCGGTTGATGAGAAGCGTCGCTCCAGTTGAGGATCTCGTGTCGGAAATTTCAGATTTAGCGGTCAATTTTTTTCAGTCCCGATCACCGATTTCAGTTTGCCATGCTGCGATTTATTCAGGTTGAAGCCGTCTCATTCATACACCCTCGGTACGCGGCTGCTGATGCCGCAGAGCACTTCGTACGGTATGGTGCCCGTCTTGGCAGCGATATCGTCTGCAGTGATCCGTTCTTTGCCCTGGCTGCCAATCAACACCACCTCGTCGCCCTCGCTCACGCCTGGCACGTCCGTCACGTCCAGCATGGTCATGTCCATGCATACCCGGCCGGCCACCGGCACTCTGACGTTCCGGACGATGGCTTCGCCTATGTTCGAAAGGCCGCGGCTGTATCCATCCGCATATCCGATGGGTATCGTGGCGATCATGCTCTCCCGTTTTGTAATAAATGTCCGCCCGTAGCTAATAGGAATCCCTTCAGGGACTTTTTTGAGGAATGCAATACGCGTTACGAGTGACAGAACCGGTCTCAAATCAGCGCCAGCCCCCTCGCCTTCGAGGGGATTGTACCCGTACAGCATCAGCCCGGGCCTGACCATGGTGAAGAGTGCCCGTCGGTAATCAAGCACCGCCGCGCTGTTGGCGGCATGACGCAAGGGAATGGCGATACCCCGCGAATCGAGATTCTTGAGAAGAGACTCAAAGAGGCTCATCTGCTCCGAGGCAAATCGTTTGTCACGCAGGTCGGCATCCGCGAAATGTGTCATCATGCCCTGTACCGTGATACCGGGGAGGTTCACCAGGTCCGCGATGAAACCCTCGGCCGCGGCTGGCGAAATGCCTATCCTGCCCATGCCCGTATCGATCTTCACGTGCACAGAGATGGTCGTCTTCTGCTTCCGCGCGGAAGCGGCGACGGCGTGCGCGACCTTCATGTCGTAAACGACCGGCGTGAGGCCCAGCCCTGTGATCGCATCTGCCTGCTCGGGGAAAACCGCGCCCATTACCAGAATTGGCGCCTTGATGCCAGCTGAACGAAGTTCTCTCGCCTCTTCAATCAGCGCAACACCCAGCATGTCGGCTCCGAGCTCCAGAACATGCCGGGAAACCATGAGCGCCCCATGTCCGTACGCCTGCGCCTTGACGACGGCCAGTATCTTTCGTCCATCGACGCGATGCAACACCTCATTGAAATTGTGAGAGAGCGATTGCAGGTTGATCCTGGCAGCGGTCGGTCTGCCGGCGGCGGGAAGTGAGGACGAATGAGAAGGCGCCGCAGCGTCAGGAGCCGTATCAGTGTATGGTGCTCTCATTAATTTCCTCAAAGGTGCTTGACGTTGGCAGTATCTCTATCTTGTCGAATGATTGTGCACAGTCCAAACACTCCCAATGATGTATGGTCCAATATTCGAAGTCCATTTGAAGGCTATAGTCATCTTCCTGAAATAGATTCGTCCCACCGCAAAAGGGGCACATGATCGGTTCCATAGTCGACCCTCCGATTTCATCCCGCAGGGAAACTGGCTTTTCGGGAATGGATGCAGCTCTCTGCCGCTGGTCTGCATGGATGCCATATGCGGACAAATGAGCGCACTTTACAGCAGAAAATCCGTTGCGTTTCTTCGGCAGCACACAAATTCCGCCGTATTTTCATGAGGTTTAAATTTACTTTATCACAGAGATGGTATTTTTGCAAAATGTTTTTTTGGCGGGGACATCAGGCAATGAGAAGCTCTCGTAGCGCCTGCACAAGGCGGTTGTTCTCTCGCCGCGTACGCACGGCGACCCGCACGAAGCGGTTGCTGAGTCCGGGGATTGAAGAGCAGTCACGGACAAGGAGGCCGCGTTGACCGAGCTTTTCCGTTAAATGCCATGCATCTATTGAGGTGAGCTTGAACAAGATAAAATTGGCTGAACACGGGAACGGCTCCACGCCGGGCAATATGCGCAGGGCCGAGAGCAGGCGCTCGCGCTCTTTTGCGATCAGCCGACGGGTTTTCTTGGCATATCCCCACTCGTTCAGCGCAGCGATCGCAGCCTGCTCTGCCGGGATGCTTACCGCCCAGGGCTCTTGGCCGGCCCTCAACTCAGCGGCCGTGGTCTCGTCGGAGACCGCATACCCGATCCGGAGCCCTGGCATGCCGAAGAACTTGGTAAATGCCCTCAGGCAGATCAAGTGAGAGGACTGCGTAGCCTCCTTGACAATCGAATGGGAATCGCTAAAATCCATGAACGCTTCGTCGACCACGAGTCGTACCCCGTGCTGGAGCGCGTACTGCATGATTTCGAGCATCTCTGCTTTGGGAATGAGGAGCCCTGTAGGATTGTTTGGATTGCAGAGGAATGCCATATCCACGCCTTTGAGCGCAAAGGCTATCTCGAGAGGGTCCACACGGAATCCTTCACGCTCCTTGAGAGGCAATGAGATAACCTTGCCTCCGGCATCCACGACTGCTCCGGCATATTCCATGTAGGTCGGCACGGGGATGAGAACCTTCTTCGGTCTGAATACCCGCGGGATGAGGTGAATCAGCCCGTTCGATCCATTCCCGCAGTTAACCTGACCGGGTTTGATACCGAAATAGCGCGCAATCGCTTTCCGGAGATCGTGCATTTCGGGATCAGGGTAGCGCTCAAGGAACGAGACGGATCTCTTGACCGCCCGCTTCGCGGCTGATGGCGGACCGAGCGGGTTTACGTTCGAGCTGAAGTCGATGATATCTTCTTCATCGATCCCGAATCGTTTTGCGGCTTCGTAAATGTTCCCGCCATGAACCCTGGCCGTACCTTGTGTGTTCTCGCGGTCGCTCACGTCATCGTGTAACTGACATTCTGTGTTCTCCACGCGGCTCTCCCGTTGCAACTGCAGAAGCGGATCCCGGATTGTGGATCACGAACGTTCTTTCTTCAATCAGCACCCTTCGCTCTGCGTTTGTTCATAGCTCCGCCGCCAGATCCGGGAACCGCTCTTCTATGAAGCTTTCAGCGGTCTTTCTTGCTAATACAGCCGTTGGTTGCCGCATGACAAGAGAAGCAAGCTCGACCGCGTCCTGCATGCGCACCGACCTGACCACCTTTTTGACCCATGGGATCGAGGCCACGTTCATGCTGAGGTTCTGGAATCCCATGCCAAGGAGGATCGCTGCATAGATCGGGTCACCCGCCATCTCTCCGCACATGGCGAGGGTGATCCCGGCCTGGTGCGCGGCGTCCGACACCCGCTGAAGCAGCCGGAGCACGGCGGGATCGAGCGGTTCGTACATATATGCAACATGCTCGTTCTGGCGGTCGATTGCTAGCGTATACTGGATAAGATCATTCGTACCCACACTGAAATAATTAACCTCGGCGGCAAGAAGGTCTGAAATCATTGCGGCTGATGGTATCTCAATCATCACGCCGATCTCCACATACTCGTTAAATGCCTTACCTTCGGATCTGAGCTCCTCCTTGACCTCTTCAAGTAATTTTTTTGCTTCATAAAGTTCGGGAAGGCCCGAAATCATGGGATACAGGATCTTGATATTGCCGTGCACAGTTGCCCTGAGGATCCCGCGGAGCTGGGTCTTGAAAATGTCACGCTTCTGGAGACAAAAACGGATGGCCCGCAACCCGAGCGCGGGATTTGCTTCTTTTTCGGAAATGCCGGGGAATCCGATCTTGTCGCCGCCCAAATCGAACGTACGAATCACCACTTCATGCGGAGAGGCCTTCTCGGCAACGTGACGATAGGCATTGTAATGTTCTTCCTCTGTCGGCAGCGTTTGTCTGTTCAGGAAGAGAAATTCCGTGCGGTAAAGTCCGATGCCGACTCCGCCGTGCTCTGCCACGGACGCGACTTCTTCAGGGAGCTCGATATTACCCTGCAATTTTATCACGTGCCCATCAAGGGTCTCGGCGGAGAGCGTCTTGAGCTTCTCGAGTTCCTGCTCAAAATATTTATATCTGCGCTGCTTCTTGAGATAGTCAAGGAACGTTTCTTCGTCTGGATCGACGATTACCACACCGTGTATGCCGTCCAAGATGACCACATCACCGGTCTTAACTGCCGAAGTTATATTCTCCAAGCCGACAGCGGCGGGAAGGCCGAGAGAGCGCGCAAGGATCGCAGTGTGAGACGTTCGGCTCCCGGCATCAGTGGCGAATCCGAGGATCTTGTCCTTGCGCATCATGAGGGTGTCGGAGGGAGCAAGATCGTGGGCGATGATCACCGCTTCGTCCTTGATGTCTGAAAGGCTCTCCTGCTTGCGGCCGACGAGATTTCCCAGAATGCGTTCGCCGACCTGCTCCACGTCGTGCTTGCGCTCGCGGAGGTACTCGTCCTCGATCGTGTCGAACTTGAGTCCGATGACGGATATCGTTTCTTTGAGCGCACCTTCGGCATTCAGGTTCGATTCCTTGATACGCTTGACCGTCCCGTCAACGAGCATCTTATCCTCGAGCAGCATGATATGCGTATCGAGGATGTACAGGTGTGATTTCCCCAGCCCCTTGCTAAAGCGCTTTTTGAGATCTTCCAGTTGGGTCTTGGAGAGGTCGATGGCCCGCTTGAAGCGCGCTACCTCATCCTTGATGCTGACCTCCTCGATCCTCCGGTCTGCCACCACAATTTTACGGCGGTCGAGGAGATACGCCCTGCCGATTACAATGCCGGGCGATGCAATAATACCCCTGTACACTTTTTCATGCATTATCTTTGTCCCGTTCCCTGTTTTGTGCGTATTTTTTATTGCTTTCCTATTCCTTCTCTCCGAACTTGTCCTTAAAAAGCCTCTCAAGCCCCTCAACCGCCTTTTCTTCGTCAGCACCATGCACCTGAAGCAAGATACTGCTCCCCTTGGCGGCAGCAAGCATCATGATCCCCATGATGCTCTTTCCGTCCACTTCGAGTCCGTCCTTGATCAGCATTATCTTGGAAGAATATGCACTCGCAGACTTCACGATCTGCGCTGCGGCCCTTGCATGCAAGCCGAGTTTATTTTCGATCAGCAGTTCTTTTTGCTTCATTCAATAACTCCTCCGTAAGCCAGTGCGAGGCAGAGAGCTGCTAGCCCGAGCATGAGTTTTATCGGAGAGCCCCCTCTTCTCAGAATCGCGACCAGACAAAGGGTCGCCAATAACCCGGCCGCAGCCGAAACGGCACCAGGTAATGGAAGGGCCATCTTGAATTCTAGCCGCCAGGTGGGAAGCATGCCCAGAATCCCTCCCAGGACCGTGAGCGCAACGGTCTTGAACAATTTTGCCATCTTCGCCAGATGGTAGTGGGCTATGAGTTCCGCGGCATCACCAGCGCTCATAAACCCGTGGAACAACATCTCGACCCTGAGCCCCACATGGACAATGTTAAACAGAATCAGAAAAAAGAACGGTGCCCACCATGCATTGGCCATCAGCAAGGAGACCGCTACGACAGCGGAAAACGGCTTGAGCGCACCCCAGAAGAAGCTATCGCCGAGTGCACCGAGCGGAGCCATCAGAGCGGTTTTCAGACTTGACACGTCTTCGGAACTGTTCCGGCCCGATGCCCGGTCCTGCTCCATCCGCGCCACAGCGCCAAGGATGAACGAAGCGAGGTACGGCTGCGTGTTAAAATATTCCATATGGGCCCTGAGCCGGGACTCATATTCCGCCTTATCGGGATAGAGCTTCCGAAGCACGGGCTGGATGGCATAGGCGAAACCCAGCGACTGCAAATGGTCAAAGCTCCACGATGCCTGGATTAGAAAAGACTTCCAGAAGACCTTGAGCATCTCGGATCTTCCCACCTTGTTGCTGTCATCGTTCACTGAGCCGGACCCCCAATAACCCCGTAAGGATGACAAGGATGCTCACGCTCAGCGCAGGGACATGGACAAACTGTGTGAACACTACCGCGGTCACAAAACCCATGAGCAGAAAATGGTCGATCGTTCTGATCGACAGCTTGCGTACCACAATGGCGGCACCAAGGAGGGGCAGAACTTTCACAAACAAAGCCATGGCGCTGTGAAATTGCATCGGCATACGCGCGAAGAGGAGCACGGCTGCAAGCCCTGCAGGCAGTATGAGCAGATAGAGAATAAATGATTTCATGAAAAAACCGATGAGCCCCGAGAGGTGCGCTCGTGCAAGTTTTCGGCTGGCATCTTCGTCCGGCGCCGCAACGGCATGCTCGACAAGGCCGGAATTCCGTTTTCTCACAATCACGTCAACCATCATGGTCAGCGGAACCATCACGGTCGTCAGCAAAATGCTGAACCCGATCAGGTCCGGTGAAGCGGTGCCTCCGCTGCCGAGGACGGCAATGGCCGTGGCCGCTACGGCTCCGATCGAAGCATCGGCCGGGACAAACGTGCCTATGGGCACATCGAGCACCCAGATAAGTTCGAGAACTGCTCCAACGACAAGCCCCGTCGTTACATCGCCAAGCATCCAGCCCGTGACCGGGGCGGCGACAATAGGCTGGGAGACCATGAACTGCCCTGCGGCAGTCCTGTCGAGGCCTATAACCCCGCCAACAAAGGCTATCGCGACAATGGAAAGGACTATATGATAATCGAAGGCAATCATGTCTTTGGTCGTGAATTCACTCCCAGAAAGAACTCCGTCTCACCGTTCCGTTTTTCTCCCATGAGGCAGCTACGGCCTTTCCACAAGATGGCAGGCCTTGAACACCTTGTCGAGCGGCAGTGGCCGCTGCGTCGGGACCGTCTGGATTTCCACCCTGATGCCCCTGGCAGCAATCTGCTTGAGCGCATCAAGGTCGATGTCATCGACGGCGAGCACATCCAAGAGCTTGCGCTTTCCCGGCACATAATGCATCCCGCCGATGTTCAGCGCCTGGCATTCAAGCCCCAACTTAAGCGCTCGCAGGACATCAGAGGGGTTCGAGAAGAGCAAGATGACCCGATCGGCGTCGAACGCTGTCGTGCGAAGTTGAGCGCAGACATCTTCCACGCTGCCTATAGCCACCTTCAGTCCTTGCGGGACGGAGATTTCCATGATTGATTTTTGCAGCGTATTCACCGCAACACGGTCATCAGCGACCATAATACAGGTCGCTTTCAGGAAATTTACCCACCCCTCCACCACCTGTCCGTGTATCAGGCGGTCGTCTATGCGCGCAAAGACGATCATGTGAAATTACTTCTTCCCCTTCAACATCTGGCTCGCGATTACGATACTCTTCTGCGCAGCTTCTTGTACAAGCTTTGCTAGATCCGGCAGTGTTTTTTCATCCCGGTGGTTTGCAAATTTTATCAGCATCGACAGGTTGACGCCGGTTACAACTTCGACGCTTTCCCCAAGAAAAGCCAGGGATATATTCGAGGGGGTCCCGCCGAACATATCGGTGAATAGCATGACGCCTTTCTTTCGGTCAACTTTTCTTATTGCAGTCTGTATCTCATCCCGGAGCATTTCCGGCGCGCTCTCCTGCTTTACGCTGACCGCTGCAACCGCATCAATCTTTCCGACGATCATCTCGGCGGCCTTTACCAGCTCAGTGCCCATGTCTTCGTGACATACAACCACCAGTCCGATCATTCTCTTCTCCTTTCGGAAGAGCCAAGGGAGTCCAACGAGTCTGCAGATGCAAAAAACATCTTGACTCTCTCAGACTCCTATATCCCGATGTTTGACGTTGACCTCGTAGCCGGCCTGCCGGAGCCGCTCCGCAATCATAAGGGAGAGCGCAACCGAACGATGCCTCCCACCGGTACACCCGAACCCTATCGTGAGATAACTCTTTCCCTCGCTCCGGTAACGGGGCAAAAGATATTCAAGAAAGGCAAACAGTCTGGACAGAAACTCTTGTGAATCGGGCTTTCCCATAATATATTCCCTGATCCTCGCGTCCTCGCCCGTATACGGTTTCAGTTCAGGCACAAAATTGGGATTCGGCAGGAACCTCAGGTCGAACATCAAGTCCAAATCATACGGGACGCCGTACTTATACCCGAAGGTGACGATTGTCACCACCATTGGCCTGCCTGCGCCACCCCAGGAATAGTGACGTTCCACCGCCTGCCTCAAATCGTGAACCGTATAATCCGATGTATCGATAATCTGGTCAGCCAGCTTTTTTACTTCTCCCAGAGCCGCCCTCTCTTTCCTTATTCCGTCGATGAGGGGGGTAGCCCCACGCGCGAGCGGGTGAGGCCGCCGCGTCTCGCTGAAGCGGCGAACCAAGGTCTGATCGGAAGCGTCGAGAAAAAGTATTTCGATTGCTTGGCCGCTTTTTTTTAAGGAGGAGTAAAGGGCAGGGAGCCGTTCCGGGAAGCCCTTCTCCCTGATATCGATGCCGATAGCCGCATACAGCACGTCTTCGGCCCCTTGCGCAAATTCGACAAACGCAGAAAGGAGCACGAGCGGAAGATTGTCGACGCAGTAAAATCCCATGTCCTCGAAGGCCTTCAGCGCCGCGCTACGACCTGACCCTGAAAGCCCTGTGACAACCACCGTGCGGGTCTGTTTCATCCGGCAAGCCTCTTCGTTAACTTTCTATTAATTTCCCTCGCCGTATAGATCCCCTTGTTCTTGAGCATCTGGTTCCTTGCTGCTACTTCGATGATCGTCGCCATATTCCGCCCCGTTTTTACCGGCAATTTGAGATAGGGCAGATTGACGCCGAGAAGTTTATAGCGACGTTCACGCAGTCCGATGAGGGCGTAGTGGTGTCCCCTCTTCCATTCCTCAAGTTCCACCACCAACCCGATCTTGCAGGAATTCACTGTTGCCGACTCGCCGTACAAAGCGCTGATATTGATGATGCCGAGCCCTCTGATCTGAAGAAGGTCGGCTCCCATGTCCGTAGCACGGCCGCTTATCTCATTGCTGGTCTTTTCAAGGATGACAATGTCATCCGCAACGAGCTTATGGCCACGAAGCACAAGATCAAGCGCTGCTTCGCTCTTGCCGATGGCGCTCTCGCCTACTATGAGGGTACCGAGACCGAAAATCTCCACAAGCACGCCGTGGAGGCTGATTTGAGGCGCAAGCTTTGATGCGATCACACGGGCCATCTTCGACACGCTCCCGGTCTTGAGCACGGTAATTGCCGCAGCCTCTGTTTTATCGAGGAGTTCCTTGCACACGGTTCCGCTGCTTACGACGATGCAGGCAGGCTTCTGGCGTATTATGGCAGAGACGAGGCGCAACCGTTCCCTTTTTGGAAGCGAACAGAGGTAGGATATCTGGCTCGGGAGAAGATGAACAACGCTTGATGTCATACATCTCCAGGAAGGAGCAGAAGAAAGTTCAGGCGTACACACCTGCGGAGACGCCACCTTCCTGCCGAGTCCGGAACCGCCAGCGAGTACCGTTGCATTTCCCGCCACCTCTTTTACGGTAACATTCATTTCTGGGGGTATTTGCTGTCCTCTTCGTATATAAGTCTTTTGAGTTCCTGTCGATCAGCTGTGCGCTTCAGATCTTCCCGTAACGCCGGATTTTTCAAGATGCGGAAAATACGGGCGAGGGCTTTCAGGTGGTCTCCTGGCTTATTGTCGGGCGTCACCAGCAGAAAAAAAAGATACACGGGCTTCGCATCAAGAGACTGGAAATCGACCCCTCGGCTCGATCTTCCAAACGCTACGACCATATCACTGATTGGACTCAATTTACCGTGCGGGATGGCAACACCATCGCCGATACCCGTACTGCCGATCGACTCACGCTCGAGAAGGATACGGACAAGATGCTCTGCATCCTTGATCCTGCCAGTTGCCTCAAGGATCCCCGCAAATTCGCGGATCACTCCGATTTTGTCGGTTGCCTTGATCTCTTCGATGATAAGGTCATCCTGGAGCAGGTCTCTGATGATCGCGACCATCCCAAACATCCCTTAAACCGCGGGCTCGATCAGTCCGACGTTCCCGTCTTTTCTTTTATAAATAACATTGATATGCCCACTGCCGGCGTTCGAAAAGATGAAAAAATCCTTGTCTAGAAGCTCCATTTGCATGACGGCTTCCTCGGGGAGCATGGGCTTCAGATCAAACCGCTTGATCTTGATTATTTGCGGAATTCTGTCCTCCTGAGAGGACGGCGAGGGAGCGAGCGCGGCCGTCTTGTTTGTCTGGTGCTTATGGTCTACCAACTTCTCCTTGTAGCGCCTCACCCTCCGTTCAATTTTTTCAATGAGCAGGTCGATTGCAGAATACATTTCCTCGGTTTCTTCCGAGGCCTGTATCAGCACTCCGTTGGACTTTATGACGGCTTCCGCTATGTGATGGACCTTCTTAACGACCGAGAGGGTAATGACCGCCTGAACGTTCTTCGGCAGATACTTTTCCAATCTGCTGAACTTATCCTGCGCGTACTGTTTGAGCGCATCCGTCGCCTCGATGTGTCTTCCAATAACCGTAACCTGCATAGTATCCTCCTTACGCAATGTTAAAATAGGCACATCCTCATGGAGAACCTATCCGATACGCTTTCTCACGCTCGTCGGCGGGATTCTGAGCTCCTCACGGTATTTCGCGACAGTCCGCCTCGCGATGTCGATTCCTCTTGCTTTCAGAGCATCAACAATCTGCTGGTCCTTAAGCGGTGTAGACTGGTCCTCTTCCTTGATCATCTTCTGGATGACATCCTTGACCGTCAGGGAAGAAACCTCGGTACCGGTGCTGGCACCGACAGAAAAACCAGTCGTGAAAAAGAACTTCATTGGGAATATGCCCTGCGGCGTATGCATATACTTGTTCGTCGTCACGCGGCTGATCGTGGATTCGTGCATGCCGATATCCTCGGCCACATCCTTCAGCACCATGGGCTTGAGATGGGAGATTCCCTGGTCGAGGAACTCCCGCTGGAACTTGACGAGGCTCTCGGCAACCTTGTAGATCGTCTTGCTCCTCTGCTCCATCCCCTTGATGAGCCACTGCGCAGAGCGCAGCCGCTCCTCGATATACTCTTTGGTGACCTTGTCGACGCTCTCCTTGTGGCTAAGGAGTTTCCGGTAATAGGGGTTGATACGCACCCTGGGGAGCCCTTCATCATTCAGCTGAATTACATAGCGGTCTTCAACCTTGATCACATAGACGTCCGGCACGACGTAGTTCGTATCGGATGCAAGGAAGGGCCTGCCAGGCTTTGGCTCCAGTTCATGGATGATGATCTGCGATGCCTCCATCACATCCTGGGGCGTCACGTTGAGAGCCTTGGCAATATTTGGATATTTCCTCTTCTCGAGATCTGGGAGGTGGTACTGGATGATCTTTTCAGCGAGCGTTCCCTGGAGATCCAATTGATTAACCTGGATGAGCAGGCACTCCCGAAGGTCCCGCGCCCCCACTCCCATTGGATCGAAGCTCTGGACAAGTTCGAGGGCGCGGTCCATATCCTTAGGCGGGATGCCGGACTCAAGGGAAAGCTCTTCAAGGGTGGCCCGCAGGTACCCGTCATCGTCAATATTGCCGATGATCCACTCCGCTCCTTTTACCGTGTTGGGCTCGGACGTAGAAAGCCTGAGCTGCCACAGGAGATGATCGCTCAGGGAAGGCAGCCTCGTGAGTGTCTGATCATACGACGGTAGCTCTTTCTCATCGGCCTCGGTGTAACCATAATCGCGGCCATCTCCCAATTCGTTGAGATATTCATCCCACTGTGGCCCGAGTTCAAGATCGCTCTTGAGCTCCGCGGTCTCTCCCTGCTCCGGCTCATTGCTCTCCGGCGCAGATTCTCCCGCTGGAACATCAGAATCAGGCGTCGACTCCCCCTCGGCCTCCGAGGTCTCATCAGATGATTCCTGGGGTAGTTCTTCAAGCACTGGATTTTCAACGAGTTCCTGCGAAATAGACTGCACTAGTTCGAGCCTTGATAGCTGCAGCAACTTGATAGCCTGCTGTAGCTGGGGCGTCATGATGAGCTTCTGTGAAAGTTTTAGTTCGAGTCTTGCTTCCATATCATGCGTTGCAAAGAAGAAATTTGAGATTTCGCATCTTTGCTCCTGTTACAAACGGAAAGCCTCACCCAGATAAAATTCTCTGACCCGCGGACTGGCCGTGATCTCCGCCGGCGTACCTGCTTCGATGATCTTTCCCTCACTGATGATGTAGGCTCGGTCGGTGATAGCGAGGGTCTCTCGCACATTATGATCGGTGATCAGGATTCCGATCCCCTTGCTCTTCAAGAGGGAAATGATCCCCTGGATATCCTGTACCGCAAGTGGATCGATCCCGGCGAACGGTTCATCCAGTAAGATGAATTTGGGCGACAGTGTGAGGGCCCGTGCGATCTCAAGGCGTCGCCGTTCTCCTCCCGAGAGCGTATAGGCTTTGCTGTCCGCGAGATGCGCGATGCCTAGCTCATGCAAAAGGCTGTCCCTTCGTTCGCCGCGCTCGAGTGCCGACAGGTCCATGGTCTCGAGGATCGCCATAAGGTTTTCTGCGACACTGAGCTTTCGGAAAACCGATGGTTCCTGCGGCAGATAGCCGATACCATCCCGTGCCCTCTGGTGCATCGGCATTTTGGTTATGTCTGTCCCGTCGAGGAGCACCCTGCCCTTATCCGGCTTCACAAGCCCGACTACCATGTAAAAGGTTGTGGTCTTCCCCGCCCCGTTCGGACCGAGAAGGCCAACAACTTCTCCATATTTGACCTGGACGCTTACTCCCTGGACAATCTTCCTGCCCCGATAGCTCTTTTCCAGTTTTTTTGCCTCAAGAGCCTGCATCATGCTTCTCGACTATCGTCTCTTCTTGACTTCGACTTGCTTGTCCTGGTAGAAGAGGACTTTTCCTCCCTCGACAATACTACGGTCGTTACGCATAAACAGCGTTATTTTTTCCCCACCAAGTTGATTTTCGTTCTCTATGATTCGTGCGTCTCCGGTCAACACGATCTTTTCTTCACGGCTGTCATAGGACGCCCTGTTTGCCAGCGCTACCCTGCCTTCCTTCCGCACCACCACGTTGCCAGTAGCCTCAATATCCTTTATGCTCTTCGTGGTGACATCATAAAAAACGACCATCGAATCAGAATTGAGCGTCATACCCTCTTTCTTAAGGGTCACGTCTCCCGTAAACGTCACTTTGTCGCCGAGTTTGTCGGCCTGCATACGCCGTGAGGTGATCACAATAGGCTCCCGCTTGCCTTTTTCCGGACCGCCGGTCAACGGCATGGCCGCAACAAGGACAACAGAAGCGATCATGAAGAAGCTATTCCTGAAGAACCGCTTTAACATTGTTGTTTACAACAATCATGCGCATGTCAAAGTTTGCCGTGAGCCCGCGCCCCTCGAGGTAGATCTCGCTGCCAAGCAGTTTGAACGGGTCGGGTGTCAGAACAAGGCGATCGGAGGCCTTCCACATGAGAGAATCTGTCGTGAGAAGATAGCCATCACTCGTGACCACTCTCACTTCGCGAGAACCCCGGTGCACGGAAGCGTCTCCCGTGAACGTGTCCATGATCCCCACTTCCCCCATGAGCGCCGCTTCCTTCTTTTCAGGGGTTATGAAGACAATCTCTATATCCTTCAGTTGTGCCTCTTTACTTGCGTAGAGATTGGCACTGCGGGCATTCATCCGCCAGGAAACTCTGCCGTTCTCCGATTGTGCAAATCTGAAACCTTCCATGCTCATCAGCAGCCGCGCGCCGGGAACTGGCTTAAACAGCGCTGGCATGGCAAGATCTGCTCCATGCAAGAGAAGGTAACCACCATATATTAATGCAGCTAATATGAGGAATGCCGCGAAGACTTTGAAATATTTTGCGATTACCTTCATAACAAATATCAAAGTTATTATGGCGGCCTGCGGGGCCGCCATATGCATAATTTATACCATACGTTCATATATATGTAAAGGTAAAAAATAGAAGGAGATAGCGATGCAAGCTCAGATAGTCATGGTGAGACCTTCAATTTAGATTTGAGGGCGGAGATTTCGCTTACTTTCTCTTCCAAGAGCTTTTCAAGACGCACACGGGCTGACATGTCACGCACCACGGCCTGGACAAAACGCTTGTTCATCAGCAAGAGGCCGATAGCGCTCACCTCTACCGGCACGGACGTGCCATCAGTACGCCTGAGAGACCCGTTCATAAGCAACTGGTGCTCCGGACTGACATCCGAGAGAACCCTTTTGGGCTGGCCGGGCTCGACAAATAGCTCGAAAAGGTTCTTGTGCAAGAGTTCATATTTGCTATAACCGGTCAAGCGCGCCGCCTGCTCGTTCGCAAAGATGATATCACCATTCTCGGCCAGAACGAAGATCGACTCGCAGGCGTTCTCGACAAGCGTCCTGTAGCGCTCTTCGGAAGCGCGCAGTTCCTCGGTTTTCTCAGCAACCCACTGCTCAAGTTCCATGTTCATCTTTCGGAGCTCAAGCTGCATCTGCTCGTTTTGAACTGTCGTGGCGATAATACCGGAAAGAGTCGTGAAAAAATTTATTTCCTCATCGGTGAAGTTCTTCGCCTTGCCATACAGCACTTCCATGACACCGACGAGGGCACCGTTTGAATACACGTAAAGGGGGAAGCAATAGAGAGAAGTATACTTGGCGAGATTTAGTCCCGATATTTCCCGGTACCGAGCGTCATGCCGGAAATCCTTCGACATAACGGGCTCAAGCCGTCTCCCGACCAGACCTTCAATCCCCTCGCCCAACGGTATTCGGACATTGCCCTCCTTCTCTTCATAATCCTTATTTGCCGCCTGGAGAACAAGTTCATCCTTTATTCTGTCGTAGAGAAATACGAAGCATGCATCGGCCTCCATGACCCGGGCCGTGATGTCGGCAACATCTTGCATGCGGCTTTTGAACATGCGTGGCGAATTTGCAGCATAGTTCACGTCATAGATGCCGAGGAACTTTATGAACAGGTCGTCCTTTATATCAAGAAGTTCCTCGTGTTTAAGATGCAGTTCAAGGTTCGAATCCTCCAGCCTCCTATAGTAGGGAAAAATCATCTTCCTGTAGAGAAGATATGACAAAAGGGGGATAATCGCCACGAGAGTTGTTATCAGAAGAAGACCGGCTCCGCTCTCGCGAGAAAAGGAGAACCCGGCAACGGCTCCCACTGAGGCCGCTGCCAGCAGCATGAATATAATCGAGAAGATCAAAATACCTTTCCTGTGTTCAAAGCTCCCGTTCGACATTCTCCCTACCTCCCTGTTAGCTACAGGCTGATCCCTCACCGGCTTATCGGGCCTTCATGAGTCGGACCAAGTCATCGACTGCCTGGTCCACGTAAGACGGCATACCAACAGCCACTCCCCGTTCCCGCAGCTTGAGAAAAAGCTCGGCCAGAAGGGGCGGGTCGATGTTCGAAGTCCTGAGGGCCTCGGCCTGAAAAAATATCTCTGCTGGTGTACCCGCCGTCACCACGCCCTTTCCCTTTGACAGCACGTAGACCCGGTCGGCGAAGCTCGCCACCAGGTTGAGGTCGTGGGTGGACATGACGATCGTCATGCCTTCCCCGTTCCGCTTGTTCAAGAGCGTCACGAGTTCCGCCCGAGAGCGGGAGTCGAGCCCCTCGAACGGTTCGTCCAGGATCAGCAGTTCGGGGCGCATTACGAGCGCCCCCGCCAGAGCCACTTTTCTCTTCTCGCCGCCGGAGAGATAATGGCAGATTTTGTCACGCAAATGCTGGATCCCGAGCTCGGCCATGACCTGCTCGACCATCTGCGCAATCTCCGCTCGCTGGTATCCGTAATTCCGGGGAGAAAAGGAGATATCATCCCAGACGGTTGGGGATAGGATCTGATCATCGACGCTCTGAAGGAGCACGCCGATACGCTCCCGGATCGCACTATAGTGCGACGACGGGTTCACGCCGAAAACAGTAACCCTTCCTTCATCCGGTGCGAGCAAGCCGAGGACATGGTAGAGCAGAGTGGTCTTGCCGGACCCATTCCCGCCGAGTATCACGACCCGCTCTCCACGATTCACCACGAAATCCAGGCCGCATATGTGAATCTCCGTGGTATCGGGATAGGTATGTTTAAGACAGCTTACCGTTACAAGGGGTTCCATAAGATCCTGACTCCGGACAGTCCGACACCAAAACCTGACCACCAAAATGCGCTTTTTACCGATGCGACTGTCCCCACCCGCCTTGGTCCTATTTCCAGATAATCGCGAGCAGAAGTACGACGCTGCCAGTTCCGAGCGGGAGCCAGTCCTCACGACGTAGTCGATCCATGCCTTTTTGAGCCATGCTCCCGCTGTAGCCCCGGACTGCCATGACAGCATAGAGCCGCGAGGCGCGCTCCACGGCCCTGACCAGCAGCATACCGATGCCTTTCGCAATATTGGAACTATTTTTAAAGAGGCTCCCCGGTGAGAATCCTCCGCGCAACCGTATTGCGGCGGCAAAATTATGCATCATGTCGAGGAGGATGAAAAACGTCCGGTAGGTCATGAACAGGCCTGCCGCCAGCATCTCGGGAAGTAGCGTACTGATAAGGGCAAATATTTTCGGATAGGGAGTGCTCACAATGAGCGTAATCATTGCAAAGGAGGGCGTGATCGCCTTGAAGACCAGGAGTGCATAGACCCGTCCCCCTCCCCGCAGACTGATGCCGTAGAGAAGTGCAAAGAGAACTGCGTAGAAAGAGAGCACCGCCATTCTGGCCCAGGGAAGCCGTGAACCGGCGACCGCCACGAGGATCACGGCATACCCTGCCATGAGCGGGTAGGGGTTCTTTGCAATTACCGCTCCTCCCACCACGAGGAGCAGGAACAGTATCTTGGAGAAGGTCGAGGCCCGATGAAAGGGTCCTGATCCGCTCGCCGCCCAGTGGTCAATCCTCGCAACATCGATCACGACCGTTTCCTCATCGTATCCCCGAATACTTGTCTTTATGCAGCATATGTCCAAGCAGATCTGGCTTGACCTGGGAAATGAATTTGACCACTCCGCCGGTGATCGCAGCCTCTATGATCCACCCAATGGCGCCGATCGAGAGCACAATTGCGGCAAAGGTCGAGACAGATCCCCCCTTCTGCAACCCGTGACCTGGCTCTTCGCCATGGTGAAGCATTTCTAGGTCGATGTGGGACATGGCAACGATCCCGATCAGAATCGCTGTGGTGATGAACAGGGTAACCATGGTGGCAAGAGCCGCCCGCCAGAATGCAGGCAGCCGGTTGAACAGATAAAAGAAAGAATGGCCCAGCACAGCTTCCGAGCCGAGAAGCAGGGTGTTGAGGCCGATAACCGTGATGCCGCCGTGGCCCATCAGGGCGAGGATAAAATTGGCGATGAAGGCGGCAACGAACCCAAGGCTGGGACCGATCAGGATACCTGTCACGACTGAAAGATTGATGTGATATCCGGGAAGGATAGGAAGGCTCATGCCCACCAGCATGGCGGCAGATAGGGCGCCGAGCAGCGGTATTTTTTTCTTCATATCCATTGCACGGATCCGGTACAAACTGAATCCCAGCGCGAGAGCCATGATGATGAACCCGACCACCCAAATCCAGATCGGCAATATGCCGTCCGGTATATGCATATGTGTCATATCAAATCATCCCAGAAATTCTTGCGCTCAGAACTGCCATTAGTGCCGGTCGCCATCCTTATTTACCCTCTTGATAAAGACCACCTTCCCGTCCCCACCTACGAAAATATTCAGCGTCCAGCTGACAACGCTGACAATGAGAGCGCCGAGGAATGCCGCCGCGAAACTCTCGATAACGAATCCAGGCACTACCATGGAAACAAGCATGAGCATGGCCGCATTGATGACCAAAGTAAACAGCCCAAGGGTAAGGAGGTTGATCGGGAGCGTGAGAATGAGCACGACTGGTCTGATAACGGCGTTCACGATACCAAGGATACCGGCGGCGAGAATCCCCATCTCGATGCTTTGTATGCGGATTCCTTTTATGAGGACCGCTGCCGTGACCAAGGCCAGCAGATTTATTGACCATCGCAGTAAAAATCCGAGCATGCCGTCTCCAAAGGTGAAAAAATTTTAACATACTTCGGCTTCATTTGCAACCCATGAATAAATTTGCGTGGGGAATTTGTAAAAAAAAGATCGTGTGAACGATAATTTCCACTATATTCCGTGCGGTCGGCAAGAAACTAATTGACTTTGCCATGCGTATATGATAAAAATTTTTCACGTTCGGCATATACTATCATGTGCGCAAGAAAGGGTTGTTAACGAGCATGGGAATTGCGAAAAGAGCCTCCGCTATTAAACCTTCCCCCACGCTGGCAACAGCGGCCAAGGCCAAGGCAATGAAGGCGCAAGGGATCGATGTGGTTGACTTCGGTGTCGGTGAACCGGATTTTGACACGCCCGAGAACGTCAAAGAGGCCGCCAAGAAAGCGATCCAGGCCGGATTTACCAAATACACTCCCTCCTCGGGCACGGACGATCTCAGGGACGCTGTCGTTGAAAAATTCCAAAAAGATAACGGGCTCTCATATAAGAGATCTCAAATCATTATATCGTGCGGGGCGAAACACAGCCTGTACAATATCGCGGAGGCGCTGTTCGACCCCGGGGATGAGGTAATCATCCCTTCACCTTACTGGGTCTCGTATCCGGATCAGGTCATCTTGAACGATGCCATACCGATCATTGTGGAGACCACGGAAGAAGAAAAGTTCAAGCTTTCAGCGAAAAAGCTTGAAAATGCGGTTACCCGCAGGACCAAGGCCATTGTCCTGAACAGCCCTTCCAACCCGACCGGCCTCGCCTATGACAAAAGGACTCTCGAAGAGATCGCTGCTGTGGCGGTGAAGCATAAACTCTACGTTATATCGGATGAGATATACGAAAAGCTCATCTACGACGGTTTTCAGCATTTCAGCATCGCATCGCTCGGTCCGGAGATCAAGGATCTGACCATCGTGGTGAATGGAGTGTCCAAGTCTCACGCTATGACGGGTTGGCGCATCGGTTATGCCGCAGGACCGCAGGACGTTATTACGGCCATGGCCAATATCCAGAGTCAGAGCACCTCGAATCCCACATCTATATCGCAGAAGGCGGCGGTGGAGGCGCTCCGTGGTCCGCAGGACTTCATTCAGGCCATGAACAGCGAGTTCGATAAGAGAAGAAAGTACATGGTTGAGAGGCTCAACAGGATAACAGGCATGTCCTGTCTGATGCCCGTGGGGGCGTTCTACGCCTTCCCCCGGGTGTCCCCGCTCTACGGCAAAAGCGTAAAGGGGAAGATCATCAGGAATTCCCAGGACCTTGCCACCTACCTGCTGGAAGAAGCGAAGGTTGCCCTTGTATCAGGAGACGCCTTTGGTGCTAATGCCTACGTACGGCTCTCCTACGCCACCTCCATGGAGACCATCGTCAAGGGACTGGACCGAATCGAGCAAGCAGTAAATAAGCTCGCGTGACCGCAAGGGCACCGGTGCCGATATTCTGGATTTTTTATTCCGGGAGGTTCTTATGAAAATCGTGACTTACCTATTAGCAGCCTTGCTCTGCGCCGCTCTCGGAGCTGCAGCCATTTTTTATTTCTTCACGTTTCAGCCCATGGCCGCTGACTACGCACGAATGAGGGCAGGAATGCCGGAGCTGGACAAGGCTAAAGCCGAGTTGAAGAAACGCAAAGACAAAGAGAAACAGGAAGGCTCATGGATAGCCCCCCTTGTTGATTTGTTCAGTAACGGTCTGAATGACGAGATAAAGGCCGGTAAGGCAGAGGTCATTTCTTCGGGGAACACGGTTATTGTGAACATTGCGGAAGATATGCTCTATACGCCGGGCTCAAAAACCTTCGCAAAAGACACACAGACACTCTTGAAGCTGGCCTCCCTTCTCAAGCGAGAAGAATTGAGAGGAAAGGACATTTTCGTAGGAAATGCCACGGAAGCTGTTGCGGCGCATGGCAAGGGCAAGAAAAGGGTCCCGCCCAAGGACGCATTGACGCTCGCATCGGAACGGTCAGAAGAACTGGTAAAGTACCTGGAGCGGTACGGCGCGAACCAGGAACCGCTCGCTGCGCTCGCCTATTCGACAAAACTGCCTGACCGAGGGTCCAAAATTAAGAACAAGAAGACCATGATCATGGTCAGCCCGGTGCCGGCCGCCAATGCACCCGATGCCGCAGCAGTCAAATCGGAAGCTGCGCCTGCCCCCCAAGCCAAACCGGCACCTCCTGCACAGGGAGCGGTTCCCAAGACAGCGCCGAAGTCGATACCGATAAAACCGGCGCAACCGCAGACGAATTGACAAGATCAGGTAGATGCATGAGAAAGGCAACACTGCACGAGCGAAATCACTCGACGCACCATTCCTCTCCGCCCCCCCACTCCCTCAGTCACGGGGGACCGCATGTCTGATGATAATGTAAAAGAGAAAATTGCTCAACTTGAGCAAGAACTCAAGCAATCGCGCGCCCGTGAGAGGGCGCTCGAAGACCTGCTCGAGAAGAAACTGAACGAAATCTACGCCCACTATCATATCTCAAGAACGGTCGGATCGCTGCTGGACATGCAGGAGATGCTCCGGCAGGTGACGGCGATAATAAAAAAATCCCTCCCCTTTGACCGAGTATCGATCTACCTCGTGGACGAGAATAGGGAAAAACTCGAGCTGACCTTTTCCAGCGGGCTGGACATTCAACAGAAGGTAACACTGCAAATGGGAGATGGGACTCCCGGCAGGATAGCTGAGAGCGGCGAACACGTCCATATCCATGACCTTTCGGCCTTCTATGATACGTCCAGCGATTTCATACACTGCCGCGATGAAAATAAGCATGACGGATCATACATCGGTATCGCGCTCAAAGTTCATAACAAAACAATCGGGGTGATCGGCTTGGACAATTCCGTGAAGTATGGTCTCGGCGTCGATGATATGGACTTCATGGCCATTCTCTCGCACCAGATCGCCGCGGGGATTGAG
>Ga0187779_10000178_pt1 | contig 46744 bp, 42 predicted proteins | sample 1015_Q2_SP10_10__FD_132435 | JGI IMG/M metagenome (GOLD analysis project Ga0187779, IMG submission 132435) | Tropical peat soil microbial communities from peatlands in Department of Meta, Colombia - 1015_Q2_SP10_10_MG | ecosystem: Environmental > Terrestrial > Soil > Wetlands > Peat | place...
CGGACTGCTCGGGCTCGCGTGGACGGCGCTTCTCCTCGGGCTCTGGTCCGCGCAGGGCTACGTCGCCGGGATCCCGCTCGATGCTCTGACCTGGCTCGCGTTCGGCCTGGCGGCGATGCCGCGCCCGGAGACCCTCCGCCGCTCCTTCCGTGAGAATGGCGCCTGATGGCGAGGGTCCTCGTGACGGGTGGTGCGGGCTTCATCGGCTCGAACCTCGTCCGCGCGCTGCTCGAGCGCGGCGACGAGGTGCGCGTGCTCGACAACTTCTCCACCGGCAACCGCGCCAACCTCGACGGCCTCGACGTCGAGATCGTCGAGGGCGAGCTCCGCAGCTACGAGCGCGTGCACAACTCCGTTCGCAAGAGCGAGGTCGTCTACCACCTCGGCGCGCTCGGCTCCGTCCCCCGGTCGGTGCAGGACCCACTCACGTCGAGCGCGGTGAACGTCGAGGGGACGCTGAACGTCCTGCTCGCCGCCCGAGACGAGGGTGTGCGCCGCGTCGTCTTCTCGTCGTCCACCTCGGTGTACGGCTCGAGCCTTCAGCTCCCGACGACCGAGGAGACTCCACCGGACCCGATCTCGCCGTACGGGGTCGCGAAGCTCGCCGCCGAGCGCTACTGCATCAGCTTCGCACGCGTCTACGAGTCGTTCGAGGCGGTCGTGCTGCGCTACTTCAACGTGTTCGGCGAACGGCAGAGCCCGTATTCGCAGTACGCCGGCGTCGTGCCGCGGTTCGTCACCGCGATCGCATCCGGCGAGCCCATCGACGTGTTCGGTGACGGCGAGCAGTCTCGCGACTTCACCTACGTCGGCAACGTCGTCGACGCGACGATCCTCGGCGGCGAGACCGCCGGCGCGAGCGGCGAGATCTTCAACATCGCGGCGGGCTCGTCCGCGAGCGTGAACATGCTCGCGGAGAGGATCGGTGCGATCCTCGGCATGCCCGTGGAGAGGCGCCACCTGCCGCCGCGACCGGGCGACATCCGCGACTCGTGGGCCGACCTGAGCAAGGCCGCCCGCATCCTCGGCTACCGCCCCCGGGTCGACCTGGAGGAGGGCCTCAGGCGCACGATCGGATTCCTGCGCGGCTGAACGGACGGATCAGCCGCGCGGCAGGTTGATGAAGGTGTTCCACGAAGGCTTGTGCACCCCCGCCACGGTTTCGAGCCCCGACTGCCACCCGCCGATGTTGGGCTCGTCCCGGATGAGGAACCAGAGCATCATGTCGATGCGCGGGTTTGCCCTCGCGATCGCGTAAGCCTGCTTCATGTCGGCTGCCTGCTTCGCCCAGCTGACGCCGAAGATCGTCGTGTCGGGCGGGTTGGTCTGGTAGCCGTACTCCGTGATCCAGAGGTGCTTCGGGCCGTAGAACTTCGTGATCTGGGCGAGCAGCACGTTGATGTTGCCGAGCTGGATGCGACGCTTGTTCTTGCCCGTCGGGACGTACGCCGGCCCCTCGCTGCCCGCGTCCGCGTACGGATGATGGGCGTAGACGTCGAAGGTCTTCATCCCGAAGCCGTGGGCGGCGATGAGAAAGGACAACGGATCGACGGACGGACGCCCCGAGGTCGGCGCGTCGTTCCCCTTCGGGCCGGTGACACCGCACGCGACCTGCTCGCCGGGCAGCGGGCCGAGATACGGCGAGTGCACGCCGGCGTAGACGGCGTTGCAGATCTGCGCGTACTCGTACGCGCTCTGGATCCTCCACTTGCCGCCGACGCGCTTGTACTGCGGCGTGAGCCAGTCGGGGTTGTTGGGCTCGTTCCACGCCGTCCACATGCTCACCTTCGGCAGCGGCGTCGCGTCGATCCCCAGCGTCGGATCCCGCTGCCAGACCGGCGGCGTCCAGAGACCGCTGTATCGCTCTGCCGCCGCATACGCGAAGTTCTGCAGATCGGTGAAGTTCGTCGGGGGGACCGTCCGCGCCTTGCCGCCGTTCGCCCACGACGGTGTGAAGAGGATCGAGAAGACGACCTTGATGTTGTCCAGCGCGGCGTACTTCACGAGGCGGTCGTAGAGCGACCAGTTGTACGCGGGATCGCCCGGGTCGGTCGCGTCGGTCGGCTTCTTGTTCGCCACGGCCCATCGTGTGCCGCCCCAGTAGAGGTTGACGCGCAACACCTGTGCATTGAGCGCTTTCAGCGTCGCGAAGGCCGTGGCCGTGTCGCCGTAGAGGGTGTCAGGCTCGTCGTTGATCCCGACGAGCAGGTGACTCGAGGTGCGTACCTTCGGCGCGGCTCGATGCTTGGACGAGGCGCCGGCAGCCTGCACTGCGAGACCTGCGACGACGAGGCCCGCTGTGACGATCAGGACGATCCGTCTAGACACGTAGCAGCTCCTGTGGGTTCGCTTGCAGCATCCGCCGCAGCCCGTCCTCGAGGCTGACCTGCGGCTCCCAGCCCAGCAGCTGCTGAGCGCGCGTGATGTCTGGCTGGCGCACCTGCGGATCGTCGACCGGCAGGGCCTCGAACACGATCTCGCTCTTGGACCCCGTGACGCGGATCACGGTCTCTGCGAGCTCGAGCAGCGAAAGCTCTCGCGGATTGCCGATGTTCACGGGAAGGTGCTCACCGCTTCGGGCGAGCAGGACCAGGCCGCGGACGAGATCGTCGACGTAGCAGAAGCTCCGCGTCTGCGAGCCGTCGCCGAACACGGTCAGCGGCTCGTTGGCGAGCGCCTGACGGACGAACGTCGGAATCGCACGTCCGTCGTGGGGGCGCATCCTCATGCCGTAGGTGTTGAAGATCCGCACGATGCACGTGTCGACTCCCTGCTGACGGTGGTATGCCATCGTCAACGCCTCCGCATAGCGCTTTGCCTCGTCGTACACACCGCGCGGACCGATCGGATTCACGTTCCCCCAGTAGGTCTCCGGCTGCGGATGCACCGCGGGGTCGCCGTAGACCTCGCTCGTCGAGGCGAGCAGGAAGCGGGCCCGCTTGAACTTCGCGAGACCGAGCGCGTTGTGCGTTCCGTACGAGCCGACCTTCAGCGTCTGCAACGGCAGGCGTAGATAGTCGATCGGACTCGCGGGACTCGCGAGATGGAAGACGAAGTCGACGGGCTCGTCGATCTCGAGATGTCCCGTGACGTCATGGTTGATGAAGAGAAACCGGTCGCCGCGCAGGTGCTCCACGTTCTGCAGCGACCCCGTTTCGAGGTTGTCGACGCAGAGCACACGGAGTCCCTCGGCGACGAGGAAGTCGCAGAGATGCGAGCCGAGGAACCCCGCACCTCCTGTGACGACAGCCGTCGGCATCGCACCGATGCTAGCGGGGGCTCCGGCGGGCCGGGACGGACTTAACGAAGGATTTACGGCCTCCGACGGTGCTAGCGTCACGCGTCGATGCGGTCGCCGAGGCTGACGGGCTGGTGGAGAGCGCTCGTCCTGCTTGCGGCTCTACGGGTTGCGATCCCGCTTGCCGCCTACGCGGACGCCGGCTCGAAGCTCCCCGGGATCCCACGGTTCACGCGCCCCGCTCGTGACGGAGGTCTCATGGGCGACGCGAACAGCTTCTACGCGGGGGCCCGCGAGTTCATGGCGGCCTGGGGGCGGATGCCGCGGCCGCTGTTCGCCCTCGTCGTGCTCGTGGTGCCGGCGTCGCTCGTCGGTCTCGCCGTCGCGTGGCGGCGGCGACGCGATGTGCGGCCGTGGCTCGTGCCGGCGGCGCTCTTCGTCCTCGGCCTCGCGTTCTGCGTCGACATTCACTGGATGAAGCCGAGCGGTGCGCAGGCAATCGGCTGGCCGATCGCGTGGGCCGTGCCGATGCTGCCGTACCGCACGCTCGGCTTCGGCTTGAGCGCGCACGCGGGCTGGGACATCGGCACGGCGCTGTCGCTCGTGTTCGTCGCGCTCACGGTCGTCGCGGTCGCATATCTCGGGCGCAACGCGAGCGGGCGTCGCTGGGTCGGCCTGCTCGCCGCGGCCTGCTGGACGGCATGGCCGCTGCTCGTCGGGCTCATCGCGGGCCATCACGCCTGGGCGAACGACCAGTGGAACATCGACGTCGGCCTCCACGACTACGCCGAACCGCTCTCCACGCTGCTCGTGACGACGGGCGCGGCGGTGCTGCTGTCACCGCGACTGACACCGCTGCGGCTCGCGCTCGCCGGCTGCGCGCTCAGCCTGGCCACCTCCGTGAAGATCTCGAACGCCCTCCTCGCCGGCGCCGCGCTCGTCCTCGTCTACTTGCGCGGGCACGTCCGGGACGCGCTCCCCTACCTCGCCGGGGCGCTCGCCTTCGCACCGGTCGTCGGCGTCTACTGGCCCCTGTCCTACCCGAAGCTCTTCGACAATCCGCAGTCGTGGCCGCGCGACCCGTTCGACCCGGCGCACATCGTCTCGAGCTGGACGCACTCGTCGATCTTCACGCCGCACACCCTCGCGATCGTCGTCCCGCTCGCGCTCGTCGGCCTCCCCGGGCTCGCTCGTCCTTGGCAGCTCGCGCTCGTGCTCGCATTCCTGCTCGTCAACCCGGTCTTCTACAGCTTCTATGCGAACACCGCGCAGCACCCGCGCTTCCTCTACGCGAGCCTGCCGGAGCTGTTCGTGCTCTGGGCCTCGGGGATCGCCGTGCTCGCCACGCACCTGCCGCGGCCGTCGCACACGATGCGGCGTGCGGAGCCGTGAGACGCCGGACGCTTCCTGCGCTGGCAATCGGCGGCGCCGCCCTCGGCATCGCGCTGCGGGTCTGGATCCTCCTCTCGCCACGCGGCGCGCTCGACTCGGACGAAGCCGTGGTCGGGCTCATGGCGCGGGGCATCCTCCACGGCCGCTTCCCCGTGTTCTTCCCGGGCCAGGGCTACGGCGGCAGCCAGGAGGCGTTCCTGACCGCGCCGCTGATCGCGCTGTTCGGCATGAACGTCGACACGATCCGCGTCGTGACCATCGCGCTGTGGGCCGCTTCCGCGGTGCTCGTGTGGCGCGTCGGCCGGCGCATCCTCGACGAGAGGCGCGCGGTGCTCGCCGCGGTCCTGTTCTGGATCTGGCCGACGTACTTCGACTGGAAGTCGACGCGTGCGCACGGGTTCTACGGCTCCGAGCTCTTCCTGGGCCTCGCCGTGCTCCTGCTCGTCCTGAGGCTGCGCGAGGGGCGGTCGCGGCGCGACCTCGTCCTCCTCGGGCTCGCCCTCGGCTGCGGGCTCTGGTCGAGCCCTCAGGTCGCGATCGTCGCGCTCCCGACGCTCGGCTGGCTCGTGTGGACGCGACGGTCGATCGCCCGTGACTGGTGGATCGTGGCCACGGCCGGCCTGGCCGGCGCCGCCCCGTGGCTCGTCGGGAACATCCACCACGACTGGTATTCGCTGCATCCGGGAGCGAACGAGGGGCCGTGGGTGAACCACGTCCACAACCTCGTCGTCTCGACCCTGCCGGAAGCGCTCGGACTGCGGCTCGCCTGGTCGTACGAGTGGCTCGGCGGCGTCGCCGTCGGACTCGCGATCTACGCGCTCCTCGCCGGAGGCTTCCTCTGGCTCGTGTGGCGGCGCCCGCCCCGGCTCACGCCGCTGCTGCTGATCGTGCTCGTCTTCCCGGTCTTCTACTTCGTCTCGCCGTACACGTGGCTCGAGTCCGAGCCGAGATATCTCACGCTCGTCATGCCCGTCTTCGCGCTGCTGATCGCGTGGGCGATGACGAACGCGCTGCGAACCGCGGCGATCCTTACCGTCGCGGTCGCGCTCTCGGTCGGCGGCATGGTGGAGCTCGAGCGCCATCACGTCGTGGCGTTCCGGACGGAGGGCACCGCCGTGACGGAGGGGGTCGCCGTGCCGGCGAGCATCGCGCCGGTGCTCGACACGCTGCGCGCGCACGACCTCCACTACGCATTCGCCAGCTACTGGATCGCCTGGCGGATCACGTTCGAGTCCGACCTGCAGATCGTCGCGGGCAAGGCGAGCTGGGGACACCCGTTCATACGAGACGGCCGCGTCGAGCCCGGCGACCCACCGAACGACCGCGGCTTCTGGTCCGGGTACTACGCGCGGGTCGATACGCACCGGAACGTCGCGCAGGTGTTCGTCCTCGGCGGTCACGTCGAGCCGCGCGTCCGGCCCGTCCTGCGCGCAGCGGGCTACACGCGCGTCGTCAGCGGCGGCTTCGCGATCTGGATCCCGCCCGCCTGACGTTGGCGAGGCACGCCGCGAGCCAGCCGAAGAGCGCGAGGACGACGAGGTCGCGCGCAAAGACCCACCATGCGAGCGAGCGTGCCCACTCGTCGTGGGTCTTGCCTCCGAGGAGGAAGTGCGACCAGACGGCGTGCGTCAGGACGAGAATGACGATCAACCCGCCCGAGGCGAGGTAGCCGGCTGCCGGCACGATGGGCACGAGCCAGTAGACGTACTGGGGCGAGAAGACCTTGTTGAAGGCGACGAAGGCGGTGACGGCCGCCGCGGCGGCGAGAAGCGGCGAGCGCCGCCGCCGGAGGTAGAGCCACGCCACCAGCAGCACCGCCAGCACGAGCACCACGTCGGACAGCGCGCCGAGGGCGGTCGCAAGCGTGCCGACTGCGTCCCTCGACCCCGGTGCCTCGTCACGCAGCGCGACCGATCGCACCCCCAGGCGGTCGAGAACGAGCAGGACTGCACCGCCGAGGCTCTCCGCCTCCAGACCCCGCTTGAGCTGCACCCAGTAGCTGAAGCGGAGGCCGCCCGGACCGGCGATCGCGAAGGGGAGGTGGACGACGAACAGAACGCTCGTGAACCAGACGAGCCCGCGACGAACGAGCTCGCGGCCTCCCCGCTCCCACGACTCGATCAGGGCGATCGGCAGCAGCACGACCGGATAGATCTTGGCCGCGACGCCGAGCGCGAGCAGCGCGTACGCGAGCCGCTCGTGCCTGCGGACGTAGGCGAGGAGCGCGCCTGCGGTCAGGAGCGCCGGCCAGAGGTCGTACGTGTTCAGGGATATCGCCCCGACGACGATCGGGGCGACTCCCGCTGTCAGCGCGGCGACCGCGATCCGCAGTCGCGACACGCCGACCGAGGCGAGCGTCGCGACGAGCAGGGCGAGCGCCGCCATGCCGAACACAGCCATCGTCCACTTGAACGCCGGCGCGAACCTGCCCGGCATCCACTCGATCGCGAGGAAGAGCGGCTGGGCGAGCGGCGGATACTCGTCGAAGAAGTCGCGGTAGGGCCACTGCCCCTGCGCCATGAGATGCGCGTAGTTCCCGTCGTAGGAGACGTCTCCGTACTGCGTGGAGTCGAGCAGACCGCCGCGGACGGCGAGGCAGCAGGCGAGGAAGAGCACGGCGCCGAGTACCGCGGCGACCGTCGCGTACCGACGCCCCGTCATGGCGCTCATCCTCGCATCCGACGGCTCAGCCTGCGGGGCGCTCCGCGGGGGCGGCGACGGTTGCCGCCCGCAGCCCGAGCCAGGCGACGCCGAGAGCGCCGAACGCGCACAGGAGCACGACCGCGGCCCCCTCGACCCGGTTCAGGCCGAGCCAGACCCAGACGGTCTTGGAGAGATCGCTCACCCCGTGACCGGGGTACCAGCGATCGGTCTCGCGCCGGACTCCCCACGTCACCGCGTTCCCCGTCGTCAGGACGACGGACACGACCGCGAGCGCGAGCACCGTGCGCCTGAAGCGCGCGAGCGCGAACGGCAGGCCGAGGGCGAGGAACGGAAGCGCGGGCACGAAGAAGCGGGGACCTGGGGTGCCGCCGCCGTACGGAAGGAAGTAGCCGGCGTCGGAGACCACGAACGCGACGACGAGGGCCGCCGCCAGCAGCGCCTCGCCCCGAAGGCCGCGGCGCCACATCAGCAGGAGGCCGACGGCGGCTGCGAGCAGCACGGGTGAGAAGACCAGCAGTCCCCGGTCGACGAACAGCACCTCGCGCAGGCCGTACAGCGTGGGCCGGCCGATCCCGAAGAACCCGTGATGCTGCTGGTCCCCGAGTCCGCCCGCCTCGTAACGGTACGAGAGATGGAAAGGCGAGCCGAAGGCGGCCCAGTCGTAGGCCCCGAGCGCCACGCCGGCGGGAAGAAGGCCGAGCACGAACCAGATCGCGGCGTGTCCGTGGCGCACCGCGCAGAGCACGAGGAGCGCGAGCACGACCAGCCCGGAGGAGTACTCGAACAGCACGGCGACCCCGGCGCAGAGCCCGGCGAGGGCTGCGGCAGCCGGCCCGGTCCTGCGAACGAGGATCGCGAACGCCGCGATCCCGAACGCGGCCGCCGCGTCGTGCTCGAAGAACGTCGGCGCGAGCGGCGCGGCGATCGTGGCCGTGCCGAAGATCGCGGCGGTGACCGCGCCCGTCCCCGGCACGAGCGCCTCTCCCAGCCTGCCGACGACGAACACCGCGACGAGGAACAGGACCCCGGACGTGAGCACGCGCACCAGCCACAGGGAGAGGTCGCCCTCCTGCGCCCAGGCGCTCGGAGCGCGGGCGATCCCGACGAGACGCTCGCCTTCGTACGCCGGGATGGCGAGGAACGACATGCCCGGCGCCTTGTCGGAGTACGTCTTGCCGTCGTGGACGGCGCGGTCGTAGAAGCCGGGCTCGAGCGTGAGCGTGTGGTACAGCACGACGTGGCGCGTGAGCTCGTAGCGGGTGCGGTCCTGCGGGCCGGTGAGGTTCACGACCGGCAGCGCGGCGAGAGCCACGAGCGCAAGCACCGGCCACTCGAATCGGTAACCCGACCGCACCGCCACCGGGCGCTACGCTATCCGAAGGTCGCGGCGCCGGACTTATCCGGCTCTCAGCATCGGTCGTTATACAGGTGCGGATGCCGCGGCCGAGTCACCTCTGTGTGCCCGCCTTCCTCCTCGCCCTCGGTCTTGCCGTCGCGTGCGAGGCGGCCGGTGCGGCACGCCCGCACGCCGCCCGCGCGACGGCGGCCTGGGCGGCCTTCGGGTACGACGCGACGGGCGACGACGACGGCCCCGCCGTGACCGGCATCACCGTGTCGAACCTCGCGAGGCTCACGTCGCAGGTCGTCACGCTCCCCGGGACGGTGGACTCCTCGCCGATCTACCTCCGCGACGTCCTCGTCGACGGCAAACGGCGAAACGTCTACGTCGTCGACACCGCATACGGGCGCACGTTCGCAATCGATGCGGCGAGCGGCGCGATCCTCTGGCAGTTCGTCCCGCAGGGGATCGCCTCGTGGGAGGGATCGCTCGAGATCACCACCTCGAGCCCGGTCGTGGACCCGAGCACGACGTACGTCTACACGGCTTCCCCGGAGGGAAGGATCCACAAGCTCGAGCTTGCGAACGGCCAGGAAGTGCGCGGACGCTGGCCCGTGAAGATCACCTTCGACCCGACGAAGGAGAAGATCTCGTCGTCGCTCGAGGTGTACGGACCCTACGTGCTCGCCTCGCTCGCCGGTCTCAGCGAGAAGATCGGCCTTCCCTATCCGCGCGTCGGCCACCTCGTCGAGATCGACCGGCAGACGGGAGCGATCGCGCACGTCTTCAACAGCGAGTGCAGCAACCGCACGACGATCCTCGTCGCGAGCACGTGCCCGGAGAGCGAGGGAGGCATCTGGGGCCGCATCCCCGCGACGGTGGACCCGAGCGGAAACCTGCTCGTGGCGACCGCGGACGGCGCCTGGAACGGGCACACCGACTGGGGCGACAGCGTGCTCGAGCTCTCACCGACGCTGAAGCTCCTCCAGAGCTATACCCCCGCCGACCAGGAGCAGCTCGCGGTCGACGATCTCGACCTCGGCAGCACCGCGCCGGTCGTCCTCACGCCGAAGATCGTGCTCCAGGCTGGAAAGGACGGCATCATCCGGCTGCTCGATCTCGACAGGCTCAACGGGCGCACACACGCCGCCGCGCCGCTTCTCGGCGGCGACATCTCCACCGTGAAGGCGCCGGGCGGAGGACCGGTCCGCCCGCAGCCGGCCGTCTGGCGCCGGCCGGGGCACGCGCCGTGGGTGTTCGTCGCCAACGACTTCGGGATCGAGGGCTTCGAGCTCGCGCTCGAGCCCAAGCCGCACCTCGTGCTGATGTGGACGGACGGCCGCGCCGGCTCGAGCCCGGTCATCGCCGGCGGCCTGCTCTACATCTACAACGTCGACGGGGGCGGGCTCAGCGTCTACAACCCCGACCCGTCGACCGGGACCGAGGCGCCGAACGAGCCGTTGCTGACACTGAGCATTCCGCCCGGCCACTGGAACAGCCCGGTGGTCGCGGACGGGCAGATCGCGCTCGGCGACGGCGACGCGAACGATCATGCGACCACCGGCGACCTCTACATCTGGCGCCTCCCGCCGGCGTCGACGTCGAGCTCCGGGTAGTGGTCGCAGCGACGACTAGCGCAGGTCCTTGTTCGACTCCATGTCGAACCACATCGCAAACAGCGTGAACTGCGACCCCGAGAGGAGCAGCAGCGCGACGAGGACGACGGTTCCGACGCTCACCTGGTTGCCTGCGAGGCGGAACCCGAGCTCGACCAGGCCGAGCACGAGGCCGACCGGCGTCGCGAGGAGGCCGAAGCCGTAGAAGAAGATGAGCGGGTGGAAGTCGCGGATGACGTACTTCTCGCGCAGCCGCCAGAAGAAGCCCTTCAGCAGCAGCCACGAGATCCGCGGCACGACCCGGCGGTAGCGGATGTCCGAGCGCTCGCCGACCCCGTAGACCGGCCGGGACGGAAAGTCGCGCACGCGCGCGTTCCACACGTTCAGATGGACCAGGAGGTCGTTGGGGAATCCATAGCCCGTGTACACGCGGTCGAGGTCCAGCTCCGCCAGCATCTCCCTCCCGATCGCGCTGTAGCCGGACTGTGAGTCGGCGACGTGCCAGTACCCGGACGCGATCTTCGTCAGCATCGAGAGCACCGCGTTGCCGAGATAGCGCGAACGCGGGATGAGCGTCCACGCCTGCCCGGTGAAGAGACGGTTCGCCTTCGCATAGTCGAGCTCGCCGCGTGCGACCGGGCTCACGAGGACAGCGAGGTCGCCGGGATCCATCTGGTTGTCCGCCGCCATCACGCAGACGACGTCGATCCCCTCCTCGAGCGCCCGCTTGTAGCCGGTGACGATCGCCGCGCCGACGCCGCGCCTCCTTGCGTGCGCCACGACCTCGACCCGCGGGTCGCCGAGCCCGCGCGCACGTTCCGCGGTCGCGTCCTGCGAACCGTCGTCGACGACGACGATTCGGTCGACGAAGCCGGGGATGCCGCCGAGGGTGGTCGCGACGAGCTGCTCCTCGTCGTACGCCGGCACCACCACGGCAACCGTCTTGCCGTCGAGCATGGCAGCGGCTACGCCGGGCGGCGTCGCGAGAGGCCGGCGGCGACGCCGTCCCACATCAGCGCGGCAATCGCGCCGAGGATCAGCCCGATCAGTGCGGCGACGACGACGCTGTTCCGGCGGCTGCGCGCGGTGACGCGCTCGGGAGCCGCAGCCGTCAGGAGCTTCGGAGCCTCGACCTGCGTCGCCTGCAGCAGCAGCTGGCTCGTGCTGCTGAGGTTGCTCTGGAGGTTGTTCAGCTGCAGCTCGAGCACGAGCTTGTCGGTCGAGCTCGTGGCGGCCGAGGCGAGCTGCTTCCGGATCTCGTCGATTCCGACCTCGTATGATGAGACCTGCCTGCGGTCGTACGTGATCTTCTGGTTCGCGTACGCCGAGATACGGTCGAGCACCTGGTTCGCGAGACCGTTCGCCGCGCAGGCCGACGTCTTGCGCTTCGCCGACTTCACGGTGATCGTGACAAGCGGCGTCTGCCCGTTCTTCGCGAGGTTCCCGGAGACGGCCTGGGTCGAGATGCCGCCGCGGAAGCTCGCGGGCTTCACGGCGCAGGACGCCGCGACCGCGTCTGTCACCGACGCGGCGTGGATGATCGTCTTCACCGTGCTCGGATTCGTCTGCAGCGTCTGGAGCGCGATGTTGCCGCTGGCGGAGTACGGCTGGCCGAGGTAGAGGGTCGCAGACGCCTGGTACGTCTGGCCGCCGCCGAGGGAGACCGCATAGCCGACGATCGCGCCGACGACGAGGCCGGCCGCGAGCAGCCACCAGCGGGCGGCCAGCAGCCGCCCGTACCGGCCGAAGTCGACCTCCTGCTCGGCCTCGGGGTCGACGCTGCCGGGTGCCTGCCCGCGCAACTCGTCAGGGCTCATCGCGCGGCGACTCTACCGGAGGCCCACGACCACATCCGGCTCAAGCCGTGCCGGAGCGGCGTCCGGGGCTCCCAGCCCAGGGCCTCGCGGATGCGGGAGACGTCCGCCTTCGTGCGGCGGACGTCTCCGGCCGCCGCACCGACGTGCCGGACGTCGAGCGGGCGCCCGGAGAGCTGTTCCAGCATCGCGATCGCGTCGAGCATCGACGCCTCGTCGCCGCCGCCGACGTTGTAGACGGCCCCCGCCGGCGCGCGCTCCATCGCCGCGATCGTCGCCGCGACCGTGTCGCCGACCTCGGTGAAGCTGCGCGACTGCTCGCCCGTCCCGTAGACCTCGAAGGGCACGCCGCCGAGAAGCGCCTCGCACACGCGCCGGAAGAACATGTCGGGCCGCTGCCGCGGCCCGTAGACCGTGAAGTAGCGGAGGAGCACCGCGTCGAGGCCGAAGCCGGCCGCGTACGCGCGGGCAAGGTGCTCGCAGGCGAGCTTCGTGACGCCGTAGGGCGAGATCGGCCGCGGCTCCGCGGACTCGGGCGTCGGGTAGGCCTCCGCCTCGCCGTAGACCGAGGACGAGGACGCGAAGACGACGCGCGCGCGCGCCGCGGCGGCCGCCTCGAAGACGCGCTGCGTCGCGAGCACGTTCCGGCGGAGGTAGAGCGGGAACACGTCGCCGAAGCTGCGAACACCCGCCTGCGCGGCGAGGTGGAAGACTCCGTCGACGCCGCCGAAGTCGAGCGGGTCGGCGGCGAGGTCGAGCCGGAGCACGTCGAGCCCGCGCGCGTTCTCCTCCTTCTCGGCGGGGTCGTAGTGGTCGGTGAAGCAATCGATCCCGGTTACCTCGTGCCCCGCCGCTGCGAGAGCGTCCGCCAGGTGCGAGCCGATGAAGCCGGCGGCGCCGGTGACGACGTACCTCATCGCGGCACCATCGCATAGATGATCCCGAAGCCGACCAGGAACAGCCTGCCCTTCACGGCGACGGCCGGCGTGTAGGCGCCGTCGGGAAACGACCAGAGCAGCCGGCCTGTCGTGGCGTCGAGCGCGTACGTCCTCTTCGTCAGCGTCGAGAAGTAGACGACGCCGTCGATCACGGTCGCGGAGCCGGAGATGGGCCCGTTCGCGGCGAACGACCAGCGCACGTCGCCGGTCGCCGCGTCGAGCGCGTAGAAGCGCTTGCTGTACGAGCCCGCGTAGACGGTCTGCCGCCAGACGGCGGGCGACGCGTAGACGTAGCCGCCGGTGCCGTGCGACCAGCGCAGCTTCCCGGTGGTCGCGCCGAAGGAGTAGACCTTGCCGTCGGTCGAGCCGATGTACACCCGGCCGTAGGCGACCGCCGGTGTCGAGTAGAACGTGCCGTGGCCGAAGAGGCGCGGCTGGGCCGACGCCCTCCAGACGATCTCGCCGCCCGTCGTGAGGCAGTAGACGTGTCCGTCGTACGAGCCGGCGTAGAGGCGGCCGCCCGCGTAGGCGAGGCCGCCCTTGATCGCGCCGCCGACGTGCTTCCGCCAGAGCAGGCTGCCGTGGTTCGCGTCGAACGCCCAGACGTCGCCGTTCCAGTCACCGACGTAGATCCTGTCGCCGACGATGAGCGGCGAGCTCTCCGACGGGCCGATCGTGTGGCGCCAGTGGATCTTGCCGTGGCCCACGGAGAGCGCGATCACCTCGCCGTCGTCGCCGTGCCCGCCGGTCAGTGCGTTGCACGGCGGCCGGTTGAGGAAGACCTCGTAGACGGTGCCGTGCGCGTGCGGCCCGAGCGCGGGCGAGGCGGCGACGCAGCGGTGCGACCGGTACTTCCACGCCCACTTGCCGTTCTTCTCGGAGATCGCGGTGAGGATGCCGGAGTTCGTGGAGAAGAAGAGCCGGCCGTAGCCGATCGCCGGCGGGAACTCGACGAGGCTCAGCGCCTGGTAGCGCCATACGCGCCGGAACGGCGGCCGCAACGGCAGGTCGAGCGAGCGCGTGCGCGCCTCGTCGAAGCCGTACATCGGCCACTGGACGCCGAGCGGCGGTTTCGGCGCCGCCGCGGTCGTCGGCACGTACTCGACCGTCGGAGAGCCGCGCACGTTGCCACCCTCCCGTAGGCGGTGGACGACGAACGCGGCGAGCGCGCCGGCCGCAAGCACGGCAAGCACGACGAGGACGAGGATCAGGCGCCGCATGGTCGGCGGGTCAGACTAGCCATCGCACGGGCATACTCGCCGCATGCGAGCGTTTCGCGGCCTCTCGCTTCCGTTGCTGAACAGCGCCCGTGGCGGCGGCTTCGCGAACGAGGCGATCCCGTGGGCGAAGGCGTTCATCGGCGCGCAGGAGCTCGGCCTGCACTGCCTTCATCCCGCGTGGGGTCTCAATCGGCGCGGCTACAGCCGGGACTTCGGCACGAGCCGGCTCGACTCGGTCGTGCACCCCGCGCTGCGCCTCGCCCTGCCGACCGTCCGCATCACCCACGAGATGGTGCGCGGCACCGGCGAGACCGACTACGCGCTCGCGCTCCGCGCATTGAGCCGTGAGCTCGAGCTGCCGCGCGGGCGCCCGGTCGTCGTCACCCACGAGACGATGCACGGCGGCTGGATCGGAGTCCGCCGCGCCCGCTCGTTTCTGCACGGCGAGCTCGTCCGCCCACCGCACGTCGCAGGCGATCTCTACCGCATCGGCAACATGCTCGATCCGCAGAAGCTGACGATCGGCGTCCACTTGCGCTTCGGTGACTTCGCGCGCGGCGACGGCGGCCCGCAGCCCGGGATCTACAACATGTCGCTCCCCGATCCGTGGTACGAAGGCGTCGTAGGCGCGCTCCTCGACACGTTTCCGGATCGTGCTCAGGCGTTGCTGGTCACCGACGGTCCGGACGAGCCCGTGGTGCGACGCCTGCTCGAGCGGGACGGCGTTCTGCTGCCGCCGCGCCGCCGCCTGCCTCTGCTCTCGGACCTCGCGAGCCTCGCGTCGGCTGACGTCCTCGTCTGCTCGGTCTCGGCGTTCTCGCAGCTCGCGGCCTTCCTCTCGGACAGTCCCTACCTCTGGTTCGACCGCCATCTGAACGACCACGGCGGCTGGCGGAGCATCTGGGGCCACGAGGCGAAGGAGCAGGGCCCGACGGGGCTCACCGCCCGCAATCTCGCCGACGCCGCGACGAGCGAGGACGCCGTCTGGGGCCGCGGCTTCGGGGCGGACGACAGCGGCCGGATTCCGACCGCCCTCGCCGACCTGCTCGAGCGCCGGCTCTCGCTGAAGCGCCGGAAGCGCGACCTGATCTACTCGGGCGTCGTGCGGAGCACCTGAGGCGGTCAGCGGCGGGCCAGGGCCGGCACCCGGGCCGGCTCGGGGCCCCGTCGGGGCTGCACGGCGTAGAGCGTCGAATAGCCGTGGAAGAGGAGCTGCATCCCGTTCCCTGAGACGGCGGCGTACTGGCCGTGCTTGAACCAGAGGCGCACCCGGCCGCTGAGGGCGTCGACTCCGACGATCCGGTGCGCGAAGCTGCCCGCATAGGCGATGCCGTCGACGACGGCGGCTGCGCCCGAGATCGGACCGCCGGTGCCGACCGTCCAGAGGATCCGACCGCTCGCCGCGGCGGCGCCGTAGAAGAGGCCGTTGTACGAGCCGAAGAAGACCCGGCCGGCCCATGCCGCGGGCGACGAGTAGACGTAGGCGCCGGTCTGGATGCGCCAGAGGTAGCGGCCGCCGGTCGTGAACGCGGTCAGGGAGCCCCCGCTCGAGGAGGGCACGAACACGCGGCCCGCCGCGACCGCGGGCGTCCCGTAGATGCGCCCGTTCACGGACCGGACCCAGCGTGTGCTGCCCGTGCTCGCGGAGAGCGCCCACAGCCGGCCGCCGTAGTCGCCGATGTAGAGCGTGCCGCGTACGATCGAGGCGCTCGACGTGATCTTCGCGCCGAGCTCCCGCGTCCAGCGCAGCCGCTGCCGGCGCAGGTCGAGCGCGTAGACGCGGCCGTTCCAGGCGCCGAGGTAGTCGACGCCGTCGCGGACGATCGGCGACGACTCGATCGGCGAGCCGATCCGGTAGCTCCAGCGGAGCCGTCCGGTTCTGCGATCGAGCACGAACACGTACCCGTCGAGCGAATGGTAGACGACGTCCGGGCCGACGACGGCGGGAGAGGAGGCCATCCCGTCGCGCGGCGTGTCGTGGCGCCAGAGCACGTTGCCCGTTCTCATCGAGATCGCGCGCACCGTGGCCGAGGCGTTGCCGATGTACGCGACGCCCCCGTCGACGACCGCGGGGAACTCGATCAGGCCGCCCAGCGGAACGGCCCAGACGATGTGGAAGGGCGGGAGCAGGTGGATGTGGGCCTGGGCCTGCACGCGCGAGTCGGTGACGCCGTAGAGCGGCCATTGCAGCTCCGGGCGGTAGATGCGCACGGTCACCTTCCGGTACCGGTCGAACTGCTCGAACACGGTTCGGGTCGCGTAGCCCGCTGCGCGCACGGTGACGGGCAGCCCGCGACGCCAGGGGACGCGGATCTCGGCCACCCCGTGCCGGTCGGTGCGCATGCTGCGGCCCCAGACGTCGACGAGCGCATGCGGTACGCGAAGCCACCGGTCGCCGTCGACGACGGTGACGACGAGTCGCGCCGGCTTGTGCACGACGGCGCTGCCCGCTCGGACGCCGGGGTGCGGAGCCGGAGGCGCCGGCGCCGCTGCGCGCCGTCCCGCCCCACCGCATCCCGCGGCCAGGGCGGCCGGCACGAGCAGGGCGGCTACGAGTCGGCGCCCTCCGGGACGACCGGGTCTGGGAGCTCTTCTGCGAACGGCTCCAACGTACCGTCTTCCGCCGCCGCCAGCACGAGCTCCGAGAAGAAGCGGGTCATCATCAGCCCCTCGCGGAAGTCGCCGAGCCGGGGCTCCGGCCTCTCACCCGCCGCGAGCGCGAGCGCGAGCTCGGGATAGCGGCTCCCTGCGGCCGTCGGCAGCGGAAACGCGCCGCCGAAGCGGGGATTGATGTCGGTGACGCGGTGCGAGCCGTCCGGCTCGCGAAAGCACTGGATGTTCGCCGGCCCGACGAGACCGAGCGTCTCGGAGACGTGGCGGCCGAGCTCGATCAGCTTCGGGTCGCGGACCGTCATCCCCTTGATCGACTCTCCGCCCTTCGACTCGATCATCGTGCGCGGCACCGCGTTGAGGCAGCGCGAGTCGAGGTCGCAGAAGACGTCGATCGAGAACTCCTCGCCGCCGCAGCACGCCTGCACCATCGAGTCGTGCTTCGTGTAGCCGAGGAAGAACTCGAGCTCGCGGCGGTCGGCACAGCGGTAGATGCCGCGCGACCCGAAGCCGTGCCGCGCCTTCACGAGCAGCGGGTACACGACGTCGACCGGCAGGGCATCCGGGAGCCACGTCGGCGGCGAGCCGATGCCGCGCTCCTCGAACAGCACGTGCGCGAGCCACTTGTCCGCGAGCGCGTCGACGATCTCCGGTGCCGGCAGGAGCACGAGCGCGCCCAGCGCGTCCCGCGCCCTCGCGAGCACACCGTGGTCGAGGTCGGTGAGGGGGACGATCAGCGCGATGTCGTGCACGTGCACGAGCTCCCGCAGGGCGGGTACGTATCCCGGGTCGTCGACACGCGGCACGAATGCGTGCGCGTCGGCGTGGTAGAGCGCCGGAGCGAGCGGGTTCACGTCGGTCGCGAGCGTGCGAGCGCCGGCACGGCCGAACGCCGTCACGATGTCGACACGCTGCCCGGCGCACGTGAAGAGGACGCCGCTCACCGGCGGAGAGGGTACCCGCGTCTGCTTGACTCGGCCCGGTGATCCGCCGCCTCCTGCTCGTGCTCGCCGCTCCTGCGGCCGCGTGGCTCGTCGCCTGCGTGTTCCTGTTCGTCTGGCCGCGGGCCGATGCGCCGCCGGCGCACGCCGACGCGGTGGTCGTGCTCTCGGGCGGGCTGAACGGCCGCCTCGACCCGGCGCTCGCCCTCGTCCGCCGCGGGGTGGCGCCCGTGCTCGCGATCTCGAGCGCGTTCCACGGCGGCAAGTGGAAGAAGGCGCAGCGGCTCTGCCGCGGCCAGGAGGGGCCGACGCGCTTCCGCGTCCTGTGCTTCGAGGCGGTCCCGTACAGCACCCAGGGCGAGGCCCGTGCGATCGCGCGACTGGCGCGTGCGCACGGATGGACCCGCGTCGTCGTCGTCACCTCGACGTATCACGTGACGCGGGCGCGGCTGCTCGTGCGGCGCTGCTACAAGGGGCGCCTCTGGGTGGTCGGCACCGGCTCCAGCTGGTGGCGGCTGCCGGAGGAATGGGAGAGCGAGACCGGCAAGCTGATCGTCCAGCTCACGCTGCAGCGGGGGTGCTAGAAGAACCCCACCGCGCCTTTGTAGACCACGAACGGCAGGTCGAGCACGGCGAGCAGCGCGAGCGTCCAGGCGACGAGGCGCGGGCGCCGCTCGCCGAGCCGTGTCGCGAGCCACCCGAAGCAGATCGCCCAGGCGCCGAGCGTCGTGAGCATGTACGTCGGCTTCAGCACGTCGCCGTCGGGCGTCGGATAGCTGACGGTGAAGTAGAGATAGCCGGCGATGCCCGCAAGCGGCAGCAGCGCGGCCAGGAGTCGCGGCGCGTCGCGGCGCCGCAGCGAGCCCGCGAGAAGGAGGAGCCAGCCTCCGATCGCGAGCAGGGTCGGCAGCACGCCCAGCGCGTTCTGGAAGACGAGCCAGCCGTTGCGCACGGACGACGGGCGCGCGTGTACCTCCTTGTCCCAGGCGAACACCCCGTACCAGTCGCCCCAGATGTCCGAGTATGTCTCCGGCCAGGCGAGATTGACCATGTTGGGCCGGTACGGCCTCACGAAGAGGTCGGGCAGCCCCGGGTCGACGTAGAAGCTCGCCGGCCGCCGCTCCCACAGCGGCTTGGAGGAGTGCGGCCGGTCGAATATCGGGTTGCCGTAGTGGATTGCGCGGTACACGTACCAGGGCAATGCGACGACCGCCGTGCCTGCGAGGACGACGGCGAGCGCGCGGAGCAGGGGGCGTCGCTCGTCCACCCGCACCCACAGTGCGACGGCGAGCGCAAGCACGACGACGGCGAGCGTCCAGAGCGAGAACTGCCGCACCATCTCGCCGCAGCCGAGCGCGAGGCCGAGCCCGAGCGCGGTGCGCCAGCCGTACGCGCGCCGCACGAGCAGCCTCGCGGCGAGGTAGAGGCAGAGCATGGAGAAGAAGAGATCCGTCGGCTCGGGGCCGAACATCGACGCGGTGCGCGTGAGCACCGGGGAGAGCGCGACGAAGCCCGCCGCCGCAGGCGCGAGCCAGCGCCGCTCCGGCCAGAGCAGCCGCGCGAGCGCAGCCACGAGCAGGAGCGTCCCGACGACGGCGGGCACGTTGAGGAGCTGGCCGAGCTTGTGCGGGTCGCCGAAGACGGCGAGCTGGCGCCCGACCCAGGTCGCAGCGCCCGCGATCGCGTAGTAGAGCGGGGGCGAGTAGTACTCCGGCGTCTCGTTCCGGAACGGAAGCCGGTGGTGCTGGATCAGGAAGTCCGCGTACTCGCGGTGGGACGCGGCGTCGTAGCCGGCGCCGGCCGGGTACGCCGCCGTGTTCCAGAGCACGATCGCCGCTCCGAGGACGACGAACGCCCACGTGAGCCGCTCGGGCGTGAGCGCCCTACGACTTCCAGCCACCGGTCGCGCCCTTGTACGTGCCGCCGACGAGCGCGAGCGGCGTCTTCGCGAGGATCTTCAGGTCGAGCCACGGCGAGCGGTGCTCGACGTACCAGACGTCGAGCTCGATCCGCTCCTCCCACGGCAGGGCGGCGCGGCCGTGCACCTGCGCCCAGCCGGTGATGCCCGGCCTCACCTCGAGCCGCCGCCGCTGGTGCGGCGTGTAGCGCTCCACCTGGTAGCGGAGCGTCGGCCGCGGCCCGACCACGCTCATGTCGCCGCGGACGACGTTCCAGAGCTGCGGCAGCTCGTCGAGCGAGAGGCGCCGCAGGATCCGGCCGACGCCGGTGATGCGCGGATCGCCCTCGTCGACCGCGAAGCCGGCGCCCTGCCGCTCGGCCCCGACGACCATCGTCCGCAGCTTCAGCAGCTCGAAGTCGGCGCCGCCCTTGCCGACGCGCGTCTGCTGGTAGAGGGCGGGGCCGCCGTCTTGCAGCTTCACGGCGAGGGCCGCGAGGGCGAGCACCGGAGACGCCACGAGCAGCGCCGTTCCCGCGACCGCGACGTCGGCGGCGCGATTCAGCGCGTCCCCTCCGCGGCCTCCCACGTGGCGGGGACTCCCCGACGCACGTAGTTCCAGAGCGCCACGAGGGTCGCCCAGGTGACGAGCACGTAGTAGCGCGCGATCCCGACGCCGAGGGCGGCCGCGGCGAGAACGCCGAGCTGGATCCCGAGGACCACCTGGTAGAGCGGACCGTGTGCGGCGAGCGCGACCGACGAGGCGAGCAGGATGACGTGGAGCAGCCCGCTCGCGTAGCGGAGGTGACGGTGCGAGACGAGCGCAAGCATGTAGCCCGGCGGTTGCCGCCGCAGCATCCTGCCCTTCAGGACGATCAGCCAGCAGTGCTCGAACATGCGCACCTTGCGCCGGTACTCGGTCTCGTTGGTCGGCGTCGGCTTCTCGAACGCATACGCAGACGGCTCGTAGACGGCACGCCTGTGCCGCTGCACCATCGCGTACGGCAGCGAGAGGTCGTGCCCGAAGCGCGGGTCGACCTCGAGGTAGTCGCTGCGGCGAACGGCATAGATGGCGCCGTTTCCCCCCGTGATCGATCCGAGCCTCGACTCTGCGTCACGCGTGAGCATCTCGTATCGCCAGTAGGCGCCCTCCTGATTGGAGCCGTCCGCAGCCTCGAGCTTCAGCTGCCCGCAGACGTAGCCGACGTCGGGGTCGGCGAAGGCGCGGACGAGCATGCGGAGCGCATCGGGCGCCCACACGGCGTTCGCATCGGAGAACGCGACGATCTCGCCGCTCGTCGCCCGGACGGCGCTGTCCTGGGCCGCCACCTTCCCGCCGCGCACGTTCCGGATCACGCGCGCCCCGGCCTGCTCGGCCAGCTCCTCGGTGCGATCGGTCGACGCGTCGGAGGCGACGACGAGCTCGAGCTTCCCGGACGGATAGTCGAGCGTCCGGAGATTGTCGATCCGCCGCCGGATCACGGGCTCCTCGTCGTGGGCGGCGACGATGACGGTCACGCTGGGCTCGTACGGCGCGGCGCGCACACGTCGCCGCCGTACGCGCGCGAGCGCCACCGCAACGGCCGGGTAGGCGGCATGCGTCCACACCAGCGCGGCCAGCGATGTCCAGAAGACGAGCTCGAGGGCAAGCACCGAGGGCGAGTCTAGCCCCGGCCCCTGCGACGTCACCCCGGAGCGTGGAAGCTAGCATCGCCGGGGTGTCCGATCCGATTCGCATCGTGCGGGTGATCGCGCGCCTCAACATGGGCGGACCGGCGCTGCACGTCTCCTACCTCTCGAACGGGCTGGAAGACCGGGGCTACCGGACGACCCTCGTCGCCGGGAGCCTCTCGCGCGGCGAGGGCTCGATGTCGTTCGCCGCCGAGGAGCGGGGCGTCGAGATCGTCACCGTGCGCGAGCTCGCCCGCGAGCTCTCCCCGCTCAACGACGCGGTGGCGGTGCGGCGGCTCGTCCGACTGATCCGCCGGCAGCGGCCGCACATCCTCCACACCCACACCGCGAAGGCGGGTGCGATCGGACGCGCGGCCGCTCTGCTCACGGGCCGCTCCCGGCCGACGATCGTCGTGCACACCTTCCACGGTCACGTGCTCCGGGGCTACTTCGGCCCGGTGCAGAGCGGGATCTACCGGTGGATCGAGCGCTTCCTCGCCCGCCGGAGCGACCGCCTGATCGCGGTGAGCCCGGAGGTGCGGGACGAGCTCGTCGAGCTGGGGGTCGCACCCGCGGAGAAGTTCTCCGTCGTCCGGCTCGGGATCGAGCTCGACGAGCGGCTGGCCGATGCGACGGCGCTCGACTACCGGCGCATTCTCGGCGTGCCGCCGGAGGCGTTCGTCGTCGGCTGGATCGGGCGTATGACGGCGATCAAGCGCGTCCCGGACGTGCTCCTGGCGTTCGCGGCTCTGCGCTCACGCGACATGGACGCGCGCCTGTGCCTCGTCGGAGACGGCCCTTCGCGGCCCGAGGCCGAGCGGCTCGCGTCGGAGCTCGGGATCATGCGGCACACGCTCTTCATGGGCTACCACCGCGACGTCGCGCCCTTCTACCGTTTCTTCGACGCGTTCCTCCTGCTCTCCGCGAACGAGGGGACGCCGGTGAGCGCGATCGAGTCGCTCGCGGCCCGGCGTCCCGTCGTCGCGACGCGGGTGGGCGGGCTGCCGGACGTCATCGAGGACGGCGTCCACGGCTTCCTCGTTCCGCCCGAGGACACCGAGGCCGCGGCCGCCGCGCTGGCCCGCCTCGCGGCCGATCCCGAGCTGCGCAACCGGATGGGCGCCGCCGGCCGCGAGCGGATGCTCACCCGCTACTCCGTCGAGCGGCTCGTCGCCGACCATGACGACCTCTACCGGTCGCTGCTGGCCGAGAAGGGCGTCGAGGTGCCGAGCAGCTCGCCGACGAGCCGCCGGTAGCGCCCGAGGGCGACCAGGCGGTCGGCGTCGCGCTCGACGTACGCCCGCCCCCGGCGCCCCATCTCCTCGAGCTCGAGCCTTCCCTCGTATGCGTCGCGGATCGTCGCGGCGACGAGGTCGGCCCGATCGGGAGGGACGACGATCCCGCAGCCGACGGTCCGGACGAGATCGGCCGTCTCGCTGTCGTCGTCGGCCGCGACGAGCACGGGCCGCGCCGTGGCGAGGACGCCGTAGACGCGGCTCGGAACGACGTATCCCGCGAGTCCGTGGACGAGCCCGACGTAGTGGAGCCGGGCCGCCGACAGCGACTCCGAGAGCACCTCACGCGGCTGATACTCGAGGAAGCGAACCTTGTCCGCCTCGAGGCGGACGGCGAGGCCCTCGACCTCACGTGACCGCGCCCCGGAGCCGATGACCGCGACGGTGAGATCGTCGAGGTCCCGGAGATACGTCGTCGCAAGGACGAGCGTGTCGAGGTTCTGCGCATGACCGACGTTCCCGGAGTGCATCACGACGAAGCTCTCGGCGAGGTTCTGGCGCCGTGACCAGGCGTTCACGTGCGGTTGTGGCCGGATCGAGCGCGTGTCGACCCAGTTCGGAACGACCCGTACGCGCTCGGCTGGAGCTCCCTTCGCGATCAGGCGGTCGCGCATCCGCTCGCCGATCGCGACGATCGCGTCGGCACGGCGGAGGTAGTACGTGACCAGTCGCCGCAGCGCACCGATGACGATCGGATTGGTCAGGCGGCCCAGCTCGGTCGCGATCTCGGGGAACACGTCCTCGCTGATGACGAGCAGCGGCGCGCGGTAGCGACGGGAGACGAGCACGCCGATGTCGCCGACGATCGGCGGGTCGGTCATGGTCAGCACGAGGTCGACCCGTCTGCGGGAGAGAGCCCGCACGAGGCTGTCCGCGAGGTACGTGAGGTAGTTGGCCGCCCGCCGGTGCAGCTTCGTCCGGTCGTACGCGGTCGAGCGCGTCCGGAACACACGCACGCCGGAGACGACCTCGTCCGACGGGAGGACGCGGCCCGCCAGCCGGCCGGTGACCACGGTGACGTCGTAGTCCTCGGCGAGGGCCTGGCACAGGTCGGCGAGGAGGTTCGCCGTCGCCTCGACCCCGGGCGTGTAGTACTGGTTGAGGACGAGGATGTGCGGCCGGCGCTTAGTCACGCCGGGAGGCTAGCGTCACGCCGGCCGGCTCCCCGACCGCGAGCGGCGCGAGATAGTCCTCCTGCGACCGGTCGAGCGCCCAGCGGGCGAACACCCCCAGGTCCTCCGCCCGCTCCAGCTCGGCCCGGGACGAGAGCGTCAGCAGGACGTCGTGGTCGAGCGGATGCCCGAGCCGCTCGTTCGGCTCGATGACGCTCGTGAAGCTCGTGAAGCGCATGGGGCGCCGGCAGAACAGGGCGTGCGCGTGCTTTCTCGCGAGCAGCACCTGCTCGGTGCCGAGCGGCTGGACCTGCTCGAGGCGGGCGAGCAGCGCTCGGTACGAGGCGGCCGAGTCGGAGTCGACGGTGAAGCCGCGACCCGAGTAGTGGCCGGTTCCCGCGGTGATCACGGGCACGCCGAAGCACGGGGCCTCGACGCCGATCGTGCCGCGAATCGTGAGCGCACAGTCGGCGACGTCGAACAGGGACCGGGTGCTCACGTCGGTGTCGGGAAGCAGCAGGTGGACGTGCGCCGGCAGCGGGCCGATCTTCGCCCGGATCGCCGCCAGCTCCGGCAGCTCGCCCATCTGCCCCTCGAGCTTCCGCTTCCAGACGTTCGCAGGATGGAGCTTGACGATCCAGTTCAGCCGCGGGTTCGCCGCCGCCGCACGGATCGTCTCGATCAGCCACTCCTCCTGGTCTTCGAACAGGTCCTCGCCGTAGAAGAGGTTCGCGTCCCACAGGACGTGCGAGAACACGACGGCGCTCGGCTTCGCGTGGTCCAGGCCGAGCTCGGCGACGAGCTCCGCGCGCGCGCGGCGGCGGGTGTGCTCGTGCAGGCGCCTGCTCAACAGATCCCTCCCGGCGTAGCGGATCTCGAACTGAGCGTCGAGCTCCGCCTCCATCGCGTCGGTCCAGGGGCCTGCGGCGACCTCGGCCCAGGCTTCGTCGCCGAGCGACCGCGGATGGACGCGGCTCGTCGCCGCCGCGTAGCGCTTGAACACGAGCGCGTCGTCCGAGAACGCGTGCACGAACTGGATCACGTTCAGGTTGCGGGCGAGCGCGGTCTCGAAGATCGATCCGTTCCCGGCGTAGCGCGCCTCGTTGAAGACGACCACGTCGGGTCCGACGGCCTCGAGCACGCGCTCGGCGCCGCGGCACATGCCCATGGAGTCGGGCAGCAGCCGCTCGAGGAGCCGGTGCGCCCGAGGATCGTCGAGCGGCACGGAGCCGCGATAGAGGCCGCGCGACAGGGTCGAGAGGACCTGCTGGCCGACGTTGACGTCCCGATAGCGGAGCTGCTTGAGCCGCTGGACGCTCATCCGGCCGGCGAGCAGCGCGCGCGCCTCGCGCTCGAGCTCCGCAGCGGCATCGCGTGGCAGGTAGTCGTCGATCTCGACGACGTCGGTGAAGCCGAACGCCCGCTGGTACGGGGCTGCCCGTCCACGCACGGCGCGCGAGGTGAGGACGACAGGCCTGAGCCCTTCGAGCTCCAGCGCCTTGAGCAGCAGGCCCTCGATCTTGAGCTGGTACGGCCATCCGCTCAGGCTGACGACGAGCGCACGCGGCCCCTCCGCGCGCGGTCCCTCTCTCAGAAACGCGTTCGCCCGGGCGAAGCGACGCTGATCCGCCCGGACCTCGAGCGTCCCGCGGATCGTGGCGGCGGGATGGCGCACGAGGTTGCGACCCGCTACCAGCGCGAACCGCACGGACGGCGGCAGGGAGCGGACGAGCGAGCGGAGCACGGCATGCCAGTCTAGCCCTGTGCCATGCGGCTCCCGGATCCCCTCCCGGCTACAGTCCCGGCTCGGTGAAGGTGACGCACATCAGCCAATTCGACCGCTACGGCGGCGCCGGCCGCGCCGCGTATCGCCTGCACGAGGGCCTTCGCCGCTCGGGTCACACCTCGCGCATGCTCGTCGCCAGGAAGGAGACGAACGATGCCGACGTGCGCACAATTCGACACACGCGCGTCGACTGGACGCTGAACAAGGCGGGCAACGTGGTCGGTGTCCAGCATCCGTTCCTGCCCTCGACCTTCCGGCTCCTCCGCGATCCCTGGATTCGCGACACCGACGTCGTGCAGCTGGCAAACGTCCACGGCGGCTTCTTCGGGCACACGGTCCTCCCGTTCCTCTCGCGCCGCAAGACGGTCGTCTGGTGCCTTCACGACATGTGGGCGTTCACCGGCCATTGCGGCTACGCGCTCGATTCGAGCGGATGGCTGACGGGATGCGGCTCGTGTCCCTATCTCGACACCTATCCACCGGTCCGACGAGACGCGACGCATGCGAACTGGCGGATCAAGCAGCTCGTCTACCGGAGGTCCGACCTGACCATCGTCGCGCCCAGCCGCTGGCTCGCCGGGCTCGCAGGGCAAAGTCCCCTCCTGAGCGGCTTCCGCATCGACGTGATCCCGTACGGGGTCGACCTCGACATCTTCTGCCCGGGCGACCGGGCCGGCGCGAGGGAAGAGCTCGGGCTCGTGCAGGACCGGCCGGTCGTGCTCGCCCTCGGGCTCGAGCACAGGAAGGGCCTGAGCCTGTTCGCGCCGATTCTCGCGCGCGCCGCGCGCGAGCTCGAGAAGGGGTTTTGCTTCCTCGCCGTCGGCGGAGAGCATCCGGGTCCGATGCCGGAGCCGGTGGACGTCGTGCACCTCGAATCGGTCACCGACGAGGAGCGGGTCGCGCAGCTGTACACGGCCGCAGACGTGTTCCTCCTCCCGACCGCGATGGACAACCTGCCCAACACGGTGCTCGAGTCCGCCGCGAGCGGAGTACCCGTGGTCGCCGCCCGGGTCGGAGGCGTCCCTGAGGCCGTCGCCGACGGCGAGACGGGCCTCCTGCGGCCTCTCGACGCCGACGCGCTCGGCGAGGCGCTCGGGCGCATGCTCGCCGATGCGGAGCTCCGCGCACGCCTCGGCGCAGCCGCGCGGCTTAGAGCAGTCGAGCAGTTCGGCCTCGGGCGGCAGGCCGAGGCGTATCTCGGCCTCTACGGGGAGCTGACCGCCGCCCGCGCACGGGCCACGCGGGCCTGAGACCGACACACAGGCGTGCACCGGGTCCTCGACATCCGTCTCTACTCGGTCGCCGGAGGGTCGGCGAGGTCGACGAGAGCGGGGACATTGACGCGCGCATCGTAGAACCGCTCCCACGACGTGCGGGCAGCAGCGCCGAGCCGCTCGACGAGCGAGGCGTCATCGGCGAGCCGCGACAGGATCCCCGCCACCGCAGGCCCATTGTCCGCATACACGATGTCCACACCATCACGTAACTCGGGGAGCCCGAGTGCGGCCGCCGTACTCGCGACGACCGGCACGCCGTGGGCGAGGGCGGTCAAGATGCGCGTTCGAACACCGACCCGATAGTTCATCGGGCTGAGATAGGCCGTTGTGGCCGCAAACGGCGGTCGCAGGTCGTCGACATGGCCGCTGAAGGTCACGTGGATGTTCGGCCACGTGCCGAGCGGCGGCTGGAGGGTGTCGACGCGTCCGACGAACTCCAGGTCGATCGGACAGGCGAGCCGGCTTGCCGCCGGGAGCAGCTCGCTGTCCCAGTACCGCAACATCTGACGGCTCGCCGTACTCGCGAGGTCTCCCACATGAAGGAGTCGGAGCCGGTCCGTCGGTGGGTGGCGCTCGACTCTCTCCGGGCCGGGCACGAACCAGCGGACGTGCCGACAGGCCAGGCCGGCGGCGCGGAACTCGTCTGCATGCTGCGGGGCGAACGACGCAAGCACGGCTGAGTCCGACTCTCCGTAGGGGCGCAGCCGCTCCGCGAGGCGGGACATCGACCGTTCGACCGATTTCGCGCGAACCAGCACTCCCCAGGTCGAGCGGCGCTGGAGCGAGAACGGGGTCGTCTCGCGTACGCGCCGGTGGTACGGGTCTCCCAATATCGAGAGCCGCCTCACCGGAAGGTCGGCCAGCGCAAGCGCCCAGCCGAGGTCGAGCGAAATACAGAAGTCCAACGATTCGCGCATGACAAGACGCTCCACGGCAAGCCGGCTGCTCTCATACGAATGGAGCCGCTCGAGCGCCGTGAGCCCGAAGTCCCGGCGCCGCAGGGGCGCGTCCTCGCCGACGGTCTCGACCTCTAGGCCGCGCTCTTGGAGCTCACGCAGGTACGACCCCGTTATCGCGCGGTCGGCAAAGGCCCGCGACACGCGAAAGACGGCGAGGACACGGTATCCGCGCCGAAGAAGCTCGTCGGCGACGAGATAGTTGAAGATCCCGCTCCCGCCCTGGGTCGGGTCGGGCAAGCCGGTCGAGAAGAGTGCAGCCGTCCGCGCCGTCGTCACGCGAAGTCAGGCGGATACAGGTGCTTGACCGCCTCGACGTTGAGACTCATGTGGATTCCGTTCTCGAAGTCCATGTGCGGGACGTAAGCCTTCGAGAAATCGTCGATGTCGGCATGTTCCGTCTCACGCCAGTCGTAGCGAGTGACGCGCTTGAAACCGGCCTCGATGAGCAGCGTCTTCAGACCGGAGAAGGTGAACTGCCGATGATGGACGTTCTCGTCGTATTCGCGTCCACCGTAGATCCAGTTGAGCAGGTTCTCGTAGTCCCTCGTCTTGCGATAGAGCCTTACCGTCGCGTCCCAGTCGGGCACCGCGATACGCACGACGCCGCCGGGGCGAAGCACGCGGTTCCATTCGAGCAGAGTCGAGAATGTCCTCGGACGCTCGACGTGCTCCAGCACATGGCACGCGTAGACGAGATCGAAGCTCGCGCTCTCGAACTGGTCGAGACACGAGACGTCGACGCCGGACACGTCGACACCCGGCAGATCCCTCGCATCGACGTTCACGAAGCCCGGAAGGATCTTGTCGCCGCACCCGAGATGAAGCTTCTTCTTCAAGACAAGGCTGCGAAGATAGCTGTCCAGAGCTCGAACCCTCGCAGCACGTGGTCGAACTCTTCCGGAGGGCGGCCTGCTTCCTCACATGTCGTACCGATCGCGTCGGGCAGTTGCCGGCCGATCTGGGCGAACCCGTCACGATAGTCGGTGCAGCTCAGCTCACACCTTCCGAGCGCGGCGATGAACACCGCATTCGCCTCGATCCCGAAGCGCTCGGCGTCGAAGTCGCGGAAGTAGTCGTGCGGATTCCGGAGCTGGCGGACCAACGGCGCCCCGTACGTGACGACATCACCGAGGTGGTCTGCGATCCTCCGAAGCACATAGCTGGCCCAGATGTCGTCGTAACGCCCGATGTGGGGAAACAGCAGATAGGCGGGAAGCGCCTCCCGAGCAAGTGCGGTGTTCTGCGAGTTGAACGGTGCCCAGGTTCCGACCGCGCAGGCCGCGCGTTCTCTGTAGCGCTCCGACGGACCCGTTGCAGTCACCGGAAAGCAAAGCCGCGCGAGCGCGTCCACGTCGGGATCGTCGAGCCACAGCCCGGCGTTGACGACGACACGTGCCTCGACGACTTCCCACTCCTCGTCGTCGTCGGCCAACCATCGATGCTCGAGCGGATGGCCGCGATGGTAGAACGGGATCCCACGCGCCTCCTCGAGCATCGAGCAGACGTTCCACCACCCGGAGGGGGTGGCAACCGTCTCGACGCGATGGGTCGTGCCGACATGCGCATGGCGGCCGAAGTAGTCCTCGTCTTCGAGAAAGTTGTCGTCGTCGATCGTCACGACGATGTCTGCCTCGGATTCGAATGCATGGAGCAGTCCGACGTTGCGACGCTGGATGCAGTTCCACGGAAGAAAGTCCGCGAACTCGGGGAACCGGTCGAGATACCTTTCCTGGTCGGCGACGTCGAGGAAGCGGACCTGAACGCCCCTCGACTCCTCGAGCGTGGAGCAATACCTCGCGGCCCCGCCGTCGGTCTTTCGGTCACCGACCACGATCACATCTATCAAGCGCCTCTGAAACCTGACGGCGTCGTCAACGTACGCCTCGAGAAGCGAGGGAACATTGATCGTGGTCGTGACGAGCGAGAAGGACGGCTCAGACAAAGGGCCGGACCCCCTGCGCAAGCCGCCCATGGGCGCCGTCGATAACGCGGGCAAGCCCTTCCTCGAGGCTGATCGCCGGCTCCCAGCGAAGAACGGCACGCATGCGCGCCGTGTCGGAGTACCGTTGCGCGACGCCGACGGGGCGGTCATCGGTGCCCTGAACCTCTGCCTCGTACCCCTCGATCGCGATCATGCGTGCCGCGAGCTCCCGGAAGCTGACCAGCGATCCGGACCCGATGTTGACGGCACTGCCGTCGTGGATCGTTCGACAGGCTCTGACGCACGCCTCGACGCAGTCGTCGATGTGCACGAAGTCCCTGCCCTGATCGCCGCTTCCCCAGACGCGAACTGGGTCTTGCCTCGCGGCCACCCGCAGCGCGATCGCAGGCACCGGGTAGGTGACGTCCTGGTCCTCGCCGTACCCCGAGAAGGGGCGAACGATGGCCACGCTCAACCCGTATCTCTCGACCGCCAGCCGGCTCAGGTATTCGCCCGTGAGCTTGCTCCAGCCGTAGGTCATGTCCGGCTGCATGAAGCCTTCGTCGTGGCTGATCGCCTCCTCGCGCAACGCGACCGCGGTTCCCACACGCTGGCTGGAGATCGGGTACGCGGCGCTGGACGAAGCGTAGAGAAACCTCTTCGGTCTTCCCTTCCGCACCGCCCACAAGAGAACGCTCGAGTCGATTGCGAGGTCTATGCCGACCGAAAGAGGATCGCCGTCGATCATGGCACGACCGCCGACAACGGACGCGAGGTGATAGATCTCGGCGAAGTGCGGCAACTCCGGCAGGCCGAACCCCGGGTGGTGCTGCAGCTCGCTCTGGACCACCGACGCGACGGACGCATGGAGAAACACGATCGTCGAGCCGCTCTCCTCGGCCTCGAAGGTCAATGCGCCGCGGTGAGGCTGGGTTCTCGAGAGGACGACCCGCGGACGTTCCCATGTGGCCGGATGGAGTCCGGTGCTCAGATCGTCGATCACCCAGATTTCGTTCCGCTGCTCCCGGACGAGCCGGTCGACGAGATGGCGACCGACGAAGCCGCACCCGCCGGTGACGAGAATCCGTGCGGACTCATCCATATCGAGCCGACCTTAGCCGCTGTACCGGGGCCCGAGACCCGCAATCCCGCTGGCCGGCGAGCGCACCCGTGCTCACCGCGCTCTTTCCCGTGCGAGCTGGAGCTGGGGAACGACGAAGCGCCACGCCGAGCGCACAACCGGCGCCCCGGCAGCCAGACAGACCGCCTCTGCGATGAAGAGGACGGCAAGGCGGGAGTCCACGGTATGCGCGACGTACCGCCTCACCAGGGTGAGAGCGGTGATCAAGGCTCCGCCGATGACGACCCAGGAATCCTGAAACGGCACCTCCCTGTACCGACGGGCCCGGGCGACGAGCAAGATCCTGTAGACGATCGCCTGCGCGATGAGAGCGCCGGCGGCGCCAACCGGGCCGGCGAGCGGGATGAGGATCGCCCCGGCCACGAACACGCTGACGTTCGCCTTCAGGTTGAGGTTGGCCACGACCTTTGCCTGGCCGAGCACGTAGAGGATCCCGCCCGCTGCACGTCCCGAGGACTGGAGCAGGACGAGGACGATCCATGGTCCGAAGAACGAGGCTGCTCCGGTCAGCTTGCCGTTCGTGAGGAAGCCCGTCAGAGCCGTTCCGAAGAGCACCAGCGGGATCCCGCCGGCGGTGATGCCCAGCTGGACTGCGCTCCAGGTGGCGCCTGTGCGCTGGAATCGGCCGGCCGGCTCATGCGCCTCGGTGATCGTCGTCGGCCAGGCGCCCCGGCTGACGGCGTTCATCGACTGGAAGATCACGCCGCGGTAGCTCTGCGAGTGGGAGTACCGACCGAGTTGGGTGAACCCGGCAAAGCGCGTGAGCAGCGCTCGTTCGAACAGCGGCTGCGCCGAGTCGAACGCCTGCGCGTAGAGAAAGCGCCACTGGTCGAGCCTCTCTCGCTGCCGCAGACCGAGCCGGAGCGAGAGCTGGCCCCGCAGGACGAACAGGGCGGCGAAGAATGCGACGAGGTTTGCGCAAGACGCGCCGACGAACAATGCGGTGCCGCCGAGCTTGATCACGTACAGCGTGAACAGCGTGCCGGCACTGGACGCGATCGTCTGCAGCACCGTGGCCGCAAGAAATACGCCTGAGCGCCCGACGAGAATCATCACGTCGATCGCGATGATCCAGAGACAGGCCGGGATCGAAGTCACCAGCATCAACGCCAACCCACGCAGCGAGACCTGGCCCAGCGGCGTCCAGACATTGCGCAAGGTCGCGAAAGCGGCGAGCGCAAAGATCGACCACGTCGTGGCGGCCGCGAATGCGGTCAGTGAGAGCGTGCTGATCAACCGTCGCCGCTCTTCGGCGCCTGCGGCGGGGTAGCGATTGTTCAGGACGAAGGTGGCGCCGAGAGTTGCGAGCGTCGCGCCGAGCCCGACCACCGTCGCGCCGAGCGCAAAGACGCCGTAATTCGCGGGCCCGAGGATTCGCGTCGTGAAGGGCAGCGTGGCGAAGGCGACGAGCGAGCTGAACACGGTTCCGAGGAAGTAGTGTCCGGCGCGGGCGAGGACGCTACGGAACCCGACGTCCGGCGCGTCCGGCAGGACGGGCGCCAGCGACTGCTCGCCTACTGCTTCGTCGCCAGGCAATGGAGCTTGTAGCCCAGGTCGAGCTCCTCGATCAGGCGGTGGAGCGCGTCGGCAGTCTCCGGCTCCTGTGCAGCCCGCGCCAGCCGGTCGTGCTCGAGATCGACGTCGCCGTACGGCTCCTCGAAGGCGAGCCACTCCAGCACGGGACGCAGCGACGTCACCCTCGTCCCGAGCCGTCGCACGGCGAACCCTGCGCGCTCGAGATTGTCTCGGAGCGTCGTGGGCGAGAAGTACACGAGGTGATTACGGCCGTCGAACGTCGCCGCCCTCTCGTGCAGGACTCGGCACGCGAGGCTCTCGACGTTCGGGACGATCACGTAGAGGGCGCCGCCGTCGCGAAGGACGCGCGAGCAGTCGGCCAGCATCCTCCGCGGCTCGGTCGTGTGCTCGAGCACCGAGTTGAGCGTGACGACGTCGTAGCTCGCGGCGCGAAATCGTGGATCGTGCAGCGGCGCGTTCACGACGTCGATTCCGAAGGTCGCGCGCGCGTAGGCGATGGCCTTGTCGCTGAACTCGATCCCCTCCGCGTCCCAGCCCCGGTCGAGCGCGAGCTTGACGAAGAGCCCGATCGAGCAGCCGACGTCGAGAAGCCGCCCACTGCCACGAAGCGGCTCGAGCTCGTCGAGGATCTCGCCGAACTTCTCGCGGTCCAGGGCCAGCTGGCGCTCCGACGTGAGGACGTCGACCCAGAGGTCGTTGGAGACGCCTCCTCGATACTCTCCGAGGACGAGGGCCTCGTCGACCTGTGGATTCGAGAAGACGAGCCTGCAGCTCGAGCAGCGTACGAACGTGAACCCGCGGTGCTCGAACACCACACGTTGATCCTCTCCGCCGCAGCCGGGGCAGCCCACACGGCGGGCATAGCGCTCGGCGAGGCGGCCCGTGCCCGGGTCGATCAGCGCCGCGAGCTCGCGCTCGCGCGCCGCGAAGTACCTGTCCCTGCCCGTCTCCGTGTTCAGACTCACGACGGCTCCCGCCTGTCCTCACCGGCCGTGGAAATCACTACTCTGCTGCTGAAAATGCCGTCCCGAACGTTCATCATCGCAGAGGCCGGCATGAACCATGACGGCTCGCTCGGCATCGCGGAGCGTATGGTCGACGTCGCAGCCGATTGCGGTGCGGACGCGGTCAAGTTCCAGCTCCACGACGCCGGAGCCGAGACCACGGCCTCCGCTCCGTCCCCGCCGTACTTCGAAGCAGAGCCTCGTTTCGCCTACTTCGAGCGCACCGCCTTCACCGACGACGCATGGCGTTCGCTGCGCCGTCGCTGCCAGGACCGGAAGGTCGAGTTCGTCTGCTCGCCCTTCTCGGTGGAGGCGGTCGAGCGGCTGGAGGAGGTCGGCGTCGACCGCTACAAGGTCGCCTCCGGCGAGGTGACGAACCTCCCGCTCCTCGCCCGGCTCGCCGCGACCGGCAGGCCGGTGCTGCTCTCGTCCGGCATGAGCTCGTGGGACGAGCTGGACGCCGCAGTGGACGCGCTGCGAAGCGGTGGACCGCTCACGGTGCTGCAATGCACGTCCGAGTACCCCTGCCCGCCCGAGCGGGTGGGACTCAACGTGATGCTCGAGATGCGCGAGCGCTACGGCCTCCCGGTCGGGCTGTCCGACCATACGCTCGGCACCGCCGCCTCGATCGCAGCCGTCACGCTGGGCGCCGCCGTCATCGAGCGCCACTTCACGCTGTCGAAGCTCCTCTACGGCCCCGACGCCGCGATGTCGCTCGAGCCCGCCGAGCTCGCTGCGCTCGTCCGTGGCATCCGGGAGGTCGAGCAGATCCTTGCGTCTCCTGTCGACAAATCGGACGTCGGCGGGCTCCGCGCCATGAAGGAGGTCTTCGAGAAGAGCGTCGTCGCGCTGGAGCCGATCCCCGCGGGCACCGTGCTCGAGGAGCGGATGCTCGGCGCCAAGAAGCCGGGAACGGGCATCCCCGCACGCAGGCTTGCCGAGCTCGTCGGGCTCCGGGCCGCGCGCCCGATCAGCGCCGACTCGGTCCTGACCGAAGAGGACGTCGAGGGAGTAGGCCCGTGAGGAAGATCTGCGTCGTCGTCGGCTCGCGCGCAAACTACTCCAGCATCAAGTCGGCGATGAGGGCGATCGCCGAGCACCCCGGGCTCGAGCTCCAGCTCGTCGTGGGCGCGTCGGCGCTCCTGGACCGGTACGGCACGTCGGTGGACGTGATCGAGCGCGACGGCTTCACGCCGGACGAACGGGTGTTCATGCTGATCGAGGGCGAGACGCCGAGCACGATGGCGAAGTCGACCGGTCTCGGCCTGCTCGAGCTCCCGACCGCGTTCGAGCGGCTCGAGCCGGACATCGTCGTGACGGTCGGCGACCGCTTCGAGACGATGGCGACGGCGCTGGCCGCCTCGTACATGAACATCGTGCTCGCTCACACGATGGGCGGCGAGGTGTCGGGCACGATCGACGAAAGCATCCGGCACGCCGTGACGAAGTTCGCGCAGATCCACTTTCCGGCCTGCTCCGACGCAGCCGCGCGGATCGTCCGCCTCGGCGAGCCGCCCGACACCGTCTTCAACGTCGGCTGCCCGAGGATCGACCTCGTCGCGGAGGTTCTCGAGCAGCAGTCCGACGGGCTGGAGGATCTGTTCGCCAGGGGAGTCGGCGGCGAGCTTGACCTCGACGAGCCGTTCGCGATCGTCTCTCAGCATCCGGTGACGACCGAGTACCACGACGGCGAGCGACAGATCACCGAGACCCTGATGGCTCTCCGGGAGGCCCGCCTTCCGGCGATCGTGCTCTGGCCGAACGCCGACGCCGGCTCGGAGGAGGTCGCGCGAGGCATCCGCAAGCTCCGCGAGCGTCGCCTCGACGACGGCATGCACTTCTTCAAGAACCTGCCGACCGAGACGTACATCCACCTGATGGCGCGGGCGGCGTGCATCGTCGGCAACTCGAGCTCGGCGATCCGCGAGGGGGCCTTCATCGGCACCCCGGCCGTCAACGTCGGCACGCGGCAGACGGGACGCCAGCGCGCGGCCAACGTCGTCGACGCGCCCTACGACCGGGAGGCGATCGGGGACGCGCTGGCGGCACAGGTCGCACACGGACGGTACGCGGCAGAGCCGATCTACGGCGACGGCCGCGCCGGCGAGCGCATCGCGGACGTGCTCTCGCGGGTCGAGGTGTCGGTCCAGAAGCGGATCACCTACTGATGCGCGTGCTCGGCGTGATCCCCGCGCGCGGCGGCTCGAAGGGGATCCCGCGCAAGAACCTCGCGCCGCTGGCCGGCAGGCCCCTGCTCGCGTACACGTGCGACGCCGCACGCGACAGCGAGCGCCTCGATCGCGTCATCGTCTCGACCGACGACGAGGAGATCGCCGAGGTGGCGCGCTCGAACGGAGTGGAGGCGCCGTTCGTCCGCCCCGCGGCGCTGTCGGCCGACGATGCGTCGATGCTCGACGTCCTCCTCCACGCGCTCGACGCCGTCGGCGGCGCCGACGCCGTCGTGTTGCTCCAACCGACCTCCCCCCTGCGTACGGCGGCGCATGTCGACGAAGCAGTCGACCGCTTCGCTGCGAGCGGGGCTGATTCGGTCGTCAGCGTCGTCCGCGTTCCGCATGCCTTCTCGCCCGGGTCGCTGCTCCGGCTCGACGACGGCCGGCTCGTGCCGTTGCTCGACGGGGAGCAGGCGCGGCGCCGGCAGGACAAGCCCGTCCTCTACGCGCGCAACGGACCGGCCGTGCTCGTCGTAGGCGCCGACGTTCTCCACGCCGGCTCGCTCTACGGGGACGACTCGCGCCCGTACGAGATGGACCTCCGGTCGTCGGTGGACATCGACTCGCCGTTCGAGCTCGAGCTCGCCGAGCTGCTCCTCTCGAAGCGCACATGAGCCCCACGATCTCGATCGTCACCCCGTCGTACAACCAGGGCGCGTTCCTCGAGCAGACGCTCCGGTCGGTCCTCGACGAGCAGACCTCACCGCCCGACGAGTACGTCGTCATCGACGGCGACTCCACCGACGGCTCGCGCGAGATCCTCGAGCGCTGGAGCGGCCGCCTCACCTACTCGGTCTCGGAGCCGGACGAAGGGCAGCACGCCGCGATCAACAAGGGATTCACCCACACGACCGGCGAGGTGCTGGCATGGCTCAACAGCGACGACCGCTACACGCCGTGGGCCCTGCAGGTCGTGCGCGAGCTGTTCGACCGCTTTCCCCAGATCGAGTGGCTGACGACCCTCTACCCGCTGGCGATGGACGAGCGCGGAGTCGTGAGCACGTGCACGTACGGCGGCCCCTTCGCGGCCGGGTCGTTCCTCCGTGGCGGCGCCATGCCCTGGGGGGCGGCGCACAGCAGCGGCGGCGTGCAGCAGGAGTCGACCTTCTGGCGGCGGCCGCTGTGGGAGCGGGCCGGCGGCCGCATCGACCCTTCGCTCCACTACGCCGGCGACTTCGACCTCTGGTCGCGGTTCTTCCGGCACGCAGACCTGTATGCCGTGGAGGTGCCGCTGGGAATCTTCCGCGTCCATGGCGCGCAGAAGACGACCGCCGGCGAGCCGTACCAACGAGAGGCACAGCAGTCGCTCGACGCGCGCGGCGCACCGGGTCGCCCAGCCGCCAACGTCCTGCGCGCGGCCCTGGTGCGCGTCCTCGGGAGGCGCCCTCTCGGCCGGCTGCCCGCGCTCGTCGCCGGGCCGCTCGTCGCCGCTCGGCTGCTCCACCCCGCGCCGGTCGTGCTCTGGCGCGACGGCGACTGGCGGATCTCGACCGACTACGTCGTCTGAGCGGCGCCGACCGCCTCGCGGTAGACCCCCTCCAGACGCTCCGCCGCGACGGCGAGCGACAGCTCGCGCTGCGCCTTCTCGCGCCCGGCTGCCCCGAGCCGCGCGCGCAGCTCCGCGTCGCCGAGCAGACGCTCGAGCGCCGCCCGCAGCGCGCCGACATCGCCCGGCGGAACGCACAGGCCGGTGACGCCGTCCTCGACGGCGTCGAGCAGGCCGCCGACGGCGCTTGCGACGACCGGGCGGCCCCACGCCATCGCCTCGCGCACGACAACGCCGTATCCCTCCCGCCGCGACGGCGCGGCGACGACGGCGGCCCGCTCGTACCACGGCCCGAGCGCGCCGGGCGGAACGAAGCCGACCGCCTCCGGGATCCGGCTTCGCAGCGGTCCGTCGCCGACGACGACGAGCGGGAGGTCGTGGCACGCCTCGACGAGCTCCAGCACGCCCTTCTCGGCCGACAGCCGGCCGACGTAGAGCACGTGCGGCGGCGGCTGCGGCTCGCCCACGACGTCGGGGATCGGGACGCCGCTCGGGACGACCCTGACGTCACGCGCGCCGAGGCTCCGGGCCTGCTCCGCGAGGAAGCTCGAGGCGGCGATCACGAGCCGCGCCCGCCGCAGCACGGGGCGCGCCAGCCACGGGGCGCGCCGCGCGAGCTCCAGGTCCGTGCCCCAGACCTGGACGACGTACGGCTTGCGCAGCGTCATAGCGACCGCCCCCGAGACGAGCCAGTGCGCGTGCAGCAGGTCGGCGTCGCGGGGCACCGCGCGCCGGAACGACCAGAGGAACGCCGGCACGAGCAGGACGAGCCACGGCCGGGCGCGCAGGTTGCCGGCGATGCCGTGCCCGTACGCGATCCCGAAGTGCCGGAAGGACGCGGGCGAGACGACCTCGACCTGGAAGCCGCGCGCCCGCAGGTGCTCGACCGCGTCGGCGACGAAGCGGCCCGCCGGATCATCCGGCCCGCGGGGGAACGACGTCGTCAGGACGGCGACCCGCACGCTCACTGATCCTCGAACGCCAGCACCTCGACGCCGCGAGGCGCCGCTCGTGACAGTCGCCGATCCATCGTGACGAGCGGGAGCGCCAGCGCCTCCGCGAGCGTGACATAGGCTGCGTCGTACGGGGTCATCCGGTCGCGGAGCTCCCAGATGCGCTCGAGCAGCTCTGTTGCCGGATAGCGCTCGATCGACAGCGCTCGAAGATCCTCGAGGGCGAGGCCGGCCCTCCGTGCCGACAGCTCGCCGACGCTCACCCGACGCCGCAAGGCCGAGGCGACCTCGAGGTCGAGGAGATGGGGAGCGTGCAGACGCCCGGCCGACGCGACCTGCGCTGCCGCCCAGGAGCCGCGCTCGCCGCCGTCGATCAGCAGGTCAACGACGAGGGAGGCGTCCGAGACGAGCATCCAGTTCGCGGTCGCGCTCTTCACGCGCCTCACGGATCAGGTCTGCCGCCGGGACCTTCGAGCGAATCATCGGCCGGCTTCGGATCCGCTCGGTCAACTCCGCGAGCGTCGGGCGGGCGGCATTGTCCACCACCTCCCGCAGCAGGTATTCCGACAAGGACATGCCCTCCTTGGCGGCCCGCTCCTTCAGTTTCCGGTGCAGGTCGTCCGGCACGTTCCTGATCTGGATGTGGCCCATGCACTCTACCATAGCACATGCACTATGCATGTCCTACCCGGACCGGTCTCCCGAAGACCAGCGGCAGGGCGAGCGCGAGCGCGACGACGCCGTAGAAGTAATAGAACTGCATCGTCAGGTAGAAGAGATTCGCCGCCATCGTTCCCGCCAGCGCGGCCGTGAACCCCCACGCGAGCGGGCGTACGCGCGCGCCCAGCGGGTCGCGCGCCGCGTCGAGCCTGCGCCCGAGCGCGCGCGCCGCGCGCAGGCGCATGAACACGTAGCGCAGGAAGACGACGAAGAGCAGCGCGCCGACGAGCCCCGTCTCGACGATCAGCGCGACCCAGTACGAGTGCGGCCCCCAGTTGGTCTTGCCGGTGACGAACTCGTAGTAGACCGAGAAGTCGTTCAGGCCGAGGCCGAGCAGCGGGTGCGAGTGGAGCACCTGCGGGATGAAGTCGTAGACCGCGAAGTGCGCCGAGGTCGAGCCGCCGCCCGTCTGGATTCGGGATCGCAGGACGACCGAGAAGAAATGCGGTCGCGAGTGGACGACGTACGCCAGCACGACCGCGACGCCCGCGAGCGGCCAGAGCAGCGCGCGCGACCGGACGAACCTCCGGTACGGCAGCGCGAGGATCAGCAGCCCGACGAGCAGCCCGAGGGCGCCGCTCCGCGACAGCGTCGCGATCAGCATGAGCAGCATGAAGCCGAGCACGATCCCGAGCGGCCACTTCAGCCGGTGGCCGCGCTCGAGCCGCAGATACACCGGCGTGAGGGCGAGCAGCGGCACGTCGAGCATGATCCCGAGATGGTTCGGGTCGCCGGTGAGCGCGTTCGGCCGGTAGACGCTCGCGCCGTTGACCGCGCCGTAGATGTTGATCGAGCTCGCGCCGCCGGTGAGCGGCGAGAGCACGATGTGATCGAGATTGTGACCGGCCCGCGCGACGAGCAGCTGGAGCGCGCCGTAGGCGGCGTTCGCGGCGAGCCCGGCCGTGAACCACGCGATGGTCCGCCAGTAGAAGCGCTCGCCGCGCCGCGCGAGGTACACGACCGCGCACGCGAGGAACAGGAAATGGAGCACGAACTTCACCATTCCCTTCGTGAACTGGTCGAACGCCTGCTTCGTCTCGAGGTTGAAGAAGCCGAGCAGGTAGACGAGCAGGAAGGCCGCGAAGAAGCCGAGCACGATCACGGCCGTGCGCGGCACCGGCCCGCGGCTCTCGAGCGCGAAGGCGACGAGGAAGAGAATCGTCAGCACGTCCGCGATGCCCACCGAGCCTGCGACGTTCCAGTGCACCTTCTCGAAGGTCACGCAGAAGAAGGTCGCGAGGAAGAAGGCGTCGGCGACGCGCGTGCGGCCGACGGCCCGCGGCAAAGCCATCGCCGCCGCGGTCACACGATGCTCCGCAGCAGCTCGGCGAGCTCCTCGACGCGGCGCGCCCGGGAGAGGCGGTCGCGCCATTCGGGCGAGAGCGGCGTGCCCTCGAGCTTCCCGCCGCGCCAGCGCCCGTGCAGCTCCACGAGCGCGTCTCGCAGCGCCGCGACGTCGTCGGGCGCGGCGACGATCCCCGCGCCCGTGTCGCGCAGCAGGCGCGCGGCGGCGCCGTCGGGCGGCACCGCCGCGAGGATCGGCCGTTCGGCGGCGAGATACTCGAAGACCTTGCCGGAGAGGACGCCGCGGCCGCGGCCGCCCGCCTCGGGGATCAGCAGCAGGAGCGCGTCCGAGTCGCGCTGCAGCGCGAGCGAGCGCCGGCGCGGCACGTAGCCGATCAGCTCGACGCGGTCGCCGAGCCCGAGGCTCTCCATGAACTCGCGGTCGGACGGGCGGAAGTCGCCGACGAAGCGGACGAGCACGTCGTCGAGCCCGGAGTCGGCGAGCGCCTGCAGGAACGGCCTCGGGTCGCGCTTGCCGAAGAACGAGCCCGCGTGCGTGAGCCGGAAGCGGTCGCCGCGCGTGTACTCGAGCCCGGCGAAGTCGTCGAAGTCACAGCCGTTCGCGATCGTCACGACCCGTCCGCGCGGCGCCAGGGCCCGGGCCTCCTCTGCGATCGCGTCCGCCGCCGCGACGATCGCGTCGGCACGCCGGGAGACGAGCAGCGCCACCTGCCGCGCGACCTGCTCCTTCGCGCGCACGCCGAGCTTGTCCGCGTCGCGGTGAGGATGTGCGACGAGCGAGTCGCGCAGATCGGCGACCCAGGCGGCTCCCGTCGCCCGCTTCACCGCCGCTCCGACGAGGTGCACCGACCCGGGCGGCGAGGTGGTGAGGACGACGTCGATCCCCTCGCTCCGCGCGATCGAGATCGCCTTCGGGATCGCGGTGGCGTTCCAGGTCACGTTCTCGTCCGGCACGAGCAGACGCCGCCCGATGCTCGAGGCGCGCCGCACCATCAGGTCGACGCCGCTGCGGCCGTGCAGCTCGTCGGCGAGTCGCCGCCCACGAGGCCCGACGTAGCGGGCGCGATGCACCCACGCCTGTGTCGGCAGCGGCAGCTCGGCGTCCGCGTGCAGCCACTTCGGGTCGTCCGGCGCGAGCACGTGCGTCTCGATCCCGAGCGGCGGCAGGTGGCTCGCGACCTTCAGCGACCGCTGCACCCCGCCGCCTCCGGCCGGCGGGAAGTAGAGGGTGACCAGAAGCAGCTTCATCGCACCCCACGATGCTACGGTGTCGCCCGGGCCGTGGTCAGAGTTGTGACGTTGTGCGCGGCAGGCGTCGCCGCGCTCCTCGCGCCGGGCTTCGCGCGCGCCTACGGCTGGCCGATCCTGCCCTTCGACCAGCAGCATGCGATCCGGGGCGCCTTCGACGACCCCCGCTCCGGCCTCGGCCCCGGCGGGCTGCTCGAGCACTCGTTCCACTTCGGAGTCGACATCTCCGCGCCGACCGGGACGCCGGTGTACGCGGTCGAGCCCGGGACGGTGTTCCGCTACTCCGACGCGGTGGACGTGAGGCAGCCCGACGGGCACGAGTTCGCCTACTGGCACATCGCCGCCGCCGTCGCCGAGCACAGCTACGTCGAGGCCGGCGACCTGCTGGGCTACGTCCGCCCCGACTGGGGCCACGTCCACTTCGCCGAGTTCGACGGCACGAACTACGTCAATCCGCTGCGCCCGGGCGGGCTCGAGCCTTTCACCGACGACACGGTGCCGGTCGTGGGGGCGATCGAGATCCACGTCGCGAACGGCCGCCTCGACGCGACCGCCGAGGCGTACGACACCCCGCCCATCGTGCCGCCGCCGCCCTGGCAGGACGCGCGCTGGACGCCGGCGCTCGTCCGCTGGCGGATCGTCCACGCCGGCGAGGAGATCGTGCCCTGGCAGGTCGCGGTCGACTTCAGCTCGCTCCTGCCGCCGCAGGACTTCGACTCCGTCTACGCGCCCGGCACGAGGCAGAACGGCCCCGGCGCGCCGGGCCGCTACGTCTTCTGGCTCGCACACGGCTTCGACACGCACGCGTTGCCGGACGGCTCGTACGTGCTCGAGGTCGCAGCCGAGGACACCCGCGGTAACACCGGCACGGGCTCGGCGGCCTTCACGCTTCCGGGCGTTCAGAGCCGGAACACGACGAAGTCCGCGTCGCGGTAGACGGGCCGCAGGCCCTTCCCCTCGACCGCGGCCACGGGGCCGCGCGTGGGCTTCGCCGCGCGCAGCACGAGCCAGCCGGCGTGGTACCTGCGCGGGATCGCGAGATCCCCCGTGCGCAGAAACGCCCTCGTGTCCGCGGCGCGGGCATACGGGTTGTTCGCCTTCGTGTCCGCGACGTGCGTCGGCGGCCCGGACGCGACGTAGACCGGCACGTACGCCGAGATGCGATAGCTCGTCTGGAGGTCGGAGAAGACGATCGCGCGCTGCGGTACGTCGTGGCGGAGGAAGCGCACGAGGCCGGGCGTGAGTGCGTACCGGTCGCTCGTCACGACGTCCGTGTTCCACCCGCCGAAGCCGTGCACCGCCACCGGGAGGAGGAACAGCAGCGTGGCGAGCGCGGCGAGCAGGCCCGGCCGCTCGAGCCTTGCCCGCCGGCGCCGGACGAGCACCGCCGCGACCACGAGTCCCGCGAGCGATCCCCACAGCGCGATCCAGGCGACGAGCGCCGGACCTCCGCCCCGCTGCAGGTGCAGGCCGAAGTCGCCCGGATACCGGTGCTGCAGCGCGATCCCGGCGGCGAGCGCGACGGGCAGGACGGCCGCGCCGAGCAGCCGCGACAGCACCGCCGCACCGCCGGCGAAGGCGAACGCGAACGGCACGAAGCCGGCGGCCCGTCGCGACTGCGAGAGCGAGACGAGGTCGGAGAAATGCGGGAAGACGAGCCACCAGAGCTCGGGAACGAGCACGAGCGCGGTGCCGCCGAGCACGAACGCGCTCCAGCGCCGGCGCCCGGCGAGCGCTGCGAGCGGCACGAGCACGAGCGCCGCCACGGCGATCGCTCCGGTGCGCGCGACGACGCTCGGGTCGAGGTGGTAGCTGCTGTGGGACGGGACGACCAGGTCGGTCTTGTACTGGTGCAGGCCGCGCCCGAGCTCCGAGGAGGACGGATTGTGCGAGCGCGTCTCGTCGACGATCGGCGCGAGCCACGCGAAGACGAGGAGCACCGGGACGCCGAACGAGATCAGCCCGATCGCGCTGCGGAGGCCGTCCACGCGTGCGATGAGCAGCCGCGCGAGACCGAAGCCGACGAGCGGCATCACGACGAAGAGCGCGTACGTCGGATGCACGAAGGCGAGGTCGAGACCCGCCGCGGCGAGCGTCAACGCGACCGGCCACTCGCCGTCGCGCACGAAGCGGAAGAAGAGCGTGATCGCCGCCGGCACGAGCAGCTGCCTGGCGAGCGTGCCCGGCAGGTCGAGCGAGGTGTACGCGCCGCCGCCGCCCGGCGCGATCGCGATCAGCGCCACCTGCACGAGCATCGTCGCCACCCCGAGCGCCGTCGAGCGGAAGACCACGCGGCCCATCTCGAAGGCGAGCACGAGCGCGAGCGGCGCGAGGATGCTCGGCTCGTGGAGCAGGACGAGCGTCGGGTCGACCCGCGCGAGCCTCGCCGCCAGGGCGAGCCAGCCGTGCCAGAGCGGAAAGGCGTACCCGGGGTGGAGGCCGCCGTCCTTGAACTCGTCGACGGCGCGCAGCGAGAGCGAGCCCAGATCCTCGAGCTTGCGGATGCGGCCCAGGTGGAACAGCCCGTCGCCCTGGACGATCCCCTCGATCCCCCAGAGCGCCCCGCCGAGCCCGGCGCCGGCGAGCGCCGCCACCCAGCCGCCGGGCAGCACCTCCGGGTGGGCCGGCCGCCGCACGCCCCCGCGCCACGAGAAGGGGAGGGCGACGGCACCGGCGGCCAGGACGAGCGCCAGGGTGAGGTCGAGCGAGCCGTGGACCGCGAACGTCAGCGCGAGCGCTCCCGCGACGAGGGCGATCGACCAGACGAACGCCGCGGCGGGCCCGCGCCGCCCGAGCGCGCGCGCGACCAGCCGTCCCGGCAGGAGCAGCACGAGCGACGCCGCCGCGAGGCGGAGCCAGAGACCGAAGCCGAACGCCGGCAGCAGCCAGGTGAGCGCCAGCAGCGGCACGGAGAAGAGGAGCGGCGGCGCACGGCGGATCACGACAACAGCTCCGCGACCGAGCCGGAGGCGAGCCACGCGGCGCCCTCCCGGTACATGCGCCCACGCTCGCCCCGGAAGAGGAGGGCACGCAGGCGGAGCGCGACCAGCAGCAGCAGCCGCGCACGCTCGGCGTAGCCGTCGCCGCGGTGCTTGCGCAGGAAGCGCAGGTGCCCCTTTACCTGCTCGACGAACAGCCGCCCCCTGTGCGAGGCGGCGTAGACGTGCGTGGCCTCGGCGCCGGGGAAGAAGAGCACCTTCCAGCCGGCACGACCGAAGCGGTAGCACCAGTCGGTCTCCTCGCTGAAGAGGAAGAACGCGTCGTCCGCGGGGCCGACCTGCTCGATCGCCTCGCGCCGCACGAGCAGCACGGCACCCATCAGGAACTCCGCCTCGCGCACCTCGTCGTGCGCGAAGGCGCCCGCATAGAACGCGTTCACGACGCGGGAGCGGGGCGCGAGCTTGCGCAGGAACAGGTATTCCGTGGTTAGACGCCAGAGCGTGGGGAAGCCTCGCACCGAGCGCTGCAGCGTCCCGTCGGTGTTGCGGAGCCGCGGCCCGACGACGGCCGCCCGCGGCTGCTCGTCCGCGAACGCGACGAGGGCGTCGAGCGCTCCCTCGTCGAGCCAGGCGTCCGAGTTGAGCAGCAGGACGTACCTGCCGGTCGTGTGCGCGATGCCGGTGTTCCAGCCGAACGCAAGCCCGCGGTTCTCCTCCTCCACGACCCGGACGCCGGGGAAGCGCTCGCGGACGAACGGCACGGTGCCGTCGCTCGAGCCGTGGTCGACGACGACGGTGTCGCAGCCGCGCAGGCTGTCGAGGCACGGCTCGAGCCAGGGGAGCGCGTTGTAGGTGACGACGACGGCTGCGACGTCGCTCATCGCGCGCGCAGGCTCTCCCACGCGACGATCCCCGCCCCGGGAAGCGCGAGCACGATCGTGACGACGAAGAAGAGAAAGCCGGTCGCGAACGCCGGATCCGCGGCGACGCCGAGCGTGCCGAGGAAGGAGACGAAGAACGACTCCCGCACGGCGAGCCCGTTCACGGTGAACGGCACGAGCATGACGAGGAAGAGGAGCGGCCCCATCACGTAGTACGGGCGCGGTGAGAGATCGACTCCGACGGCCTTGCCCGCGCACCAGATCGCGAGCACGCGGACGGACTGCACCACGAGCGTGAGCGCGAACATCGAGAAGAGCAGCGCGGCGTCGCCGCGAAACGAGTGCAGCGCGAGATAGACCTCACGCAGTGGCCGCTCCACACGCAGCGCGCGCAGCAGCGGGCGCGCCCGCTGGAGCAGCCCGTGCAGCCGCGTCGAGAACAGCAGCACGCCGGTGAGCGCGGCCGCCACGACGAAGGCGAGCTCCACCCACAGGTAGCCGCCGATGTCGTACCGGCCGACGGCGAGCGCGAATCCCGCCGCGGCCAGCACGAGTGTCGCCGTGCCGCCGAGCGCCCGCTCGAGCAGCACGGTCCCGGCCGCAGCCCCGCCGAAGCCCTCGTGCCGGCGCATCGTCTCGTAGATGCGCGAGGCGTCGCCGCCGAGCGACGTCGGCAGCACCTGCCCGGCCGCGTAGCCGACGAAGTACGTGCGCACGAGGCGTGCGAGCGAGTCGTGCACGCCTCGTGCGGCGAGCAGACGCTGCCAGCGCCAGGCCATCGGCCACACGGACCCCGTCATGATCGCCAGCGAGACGAGCACCCAGGCGGGATGCGCGTGGGCGAGCACGTGCCCCGTCCGTCCCACGTCGATCTTCCAGAAGATGTACGCCGTGCACAGACCGGTCACGACGAGCGTCGCCGCGACGCGCAGCGCACGCCGTCGCGTCATGCCACCGCCTCCACCGGCCCGGTGACGAAGCGGATGCACGCGGCCGCCGCATCGGCTGCGGCGAGAGCGCCCTCGCGGGTCGCGCCGGTGGCGAGGATCGCGCCGGCGCGGTCGGAGGCGCGGCGCAGCTCGCGGAAGACGTAGCCAGGCCTGCGATAGACGCGGATCCCGAGCACGCCGTCGACGGCGAAGGCCTCGTCGAGCCCGCGAACGTCCCGCAGGGCGCCCGGCGGAGCGACGAGGAAGCGGACGCAGGCGCCGCCGACGCGGGCGACAGGCGCGAGCTCGACCTCGTCGACGTCCTCCCCGAGCGCCGTCGCGACGGCGAGGGCGTTCGCGTCGACGCCGAGCGCGACGCGGCAGAGCTCCGCTTCGTGGCTGCCGCCGACGCGCGCGGACAGCTTCGCGACGAGCGGCCCCTGCTCACCGAGCAGCACCTGCGTCGTCGTCGGCCCGTGCTCGACTCCGAGCGCCCGTGCGGCCGCGGCGGCCGTCTCGACCGCGGCGCCGACCTCGGCCGGCGCGAGCTCTGCGGGCCAGAGGTGCACGAGCGGGACGCCGAAGGCCGGCGGCGGCGCCTGCTCGCGGTCGGTCACGGTC
>Ga0187779_10000179_pt1 | contig 46590 bp, 52 predicted proteins | sample 1015_Q2_SP10_10__FD_132435 | JGI IMG/M metagenome (GOLD analysis project Ga0187779, IMG submission 132435) | Tropical peat soil microbial communities from peatlands in Department of Meta, Colombia - 1015_Q2_SP10_10_MG | ecosystem: Environmental > Terrestrial > Soil > Wetlands > Peat | place...
GAGCACCGTGACGCTCGACACGCCGATCGCCGACCGGACCATCCACCCGGTGTGGGTGCGCGTCACCCACTGGATCAACGCCATCGCCATTCTGGTGATGATTGGGTCGGGCTGGCAGATCTACGACGCTTCGCCGCTGTTCGGCTTCATCTCGTTCCCGCCCAAGTTTGCGCTCGGTAGCTGGCTCGGCGGCGCGCTGCTTTGGCATTTCGCGGCGATGTGGGTGCTGGTGATCAACGGCATCGTCTATGTCACATTGGGCCTGGTCACCGGCCGATTCCGCCGCAAGCTCACACCACTCTCTCCATCGCAAGTGTTTGCCGATGCCAAGGCGGCGCTCACCCTCATGCTCTCGCACGATGACCTCTCGCACTACAACGCCGTGCAGAAGCTGCTCTACACCGGCATCATCCTCACCGGCATCGTCATCGTGCTGTCCGGGCTGTCGATCTGGAAGCCGGTGCAGTTCCAGGAACTGGCGATTTTGTTCGGCGGTTACGACACCGCGCGCTACGTGCACTTCTTCTGCATGGCGGCCATCGTCGGCTTTCTCATTGTACACTTGACGCTGGCGCTGATCGTGCCGAAGAGCCTTCGCGCCATGATCGTGGGGAAATAACGATGCGCCAACGCAAGATCATCCCCGGCGTCGATCCCGGCCTGCTCGTCAAAGACGCGGCTAAGCTGATGCCCGATCCGATGCGCCGTCAGTTCCTGCGGGGCGCGGCAAGCCTCGGCGCGCTCGCTTTCCTCACCGGCTGCGACATCGTCGACGGTGATACCTCGGAAAATGTGCTGCGGAAGATCTCGGCGTTCAACGACGGCGCGCAAGCGCTGCTATTCAGCCGCACCAAGCTCGCGCCGACCTTCAAGGAAAGCGACATCACCCGACCGTTCCCGTTCAATGCCTACTATGACGAGGACGAAGCACCTGCGGTCGAGGCCGAAAGCTACAAGCTCGAGATCACGGGCCTCGTCGACAACAAGAAGCCGTGGACGCTCGGCGAGCTGCATGCGCTGCCCGAGGTATCGCAGATCACCCGCCATGTCTGCGTCGAGGGCTGGAGCGCCATCGGCTCGTGGCAAGGCGCGCGGCTGTCAGACTTCCTGCAGTACATCGGCGCCGACACCAAGGCGAAATATGTCTGGTTCAAGTGCGCCGAGGGCTACACCAACACCATCGACATGCCGACCGCGCTGCATCCGCAGACGCAGATGACCTTCAAGTTCGACAATAAGATCCTGCCGCGTGCCTACGGCTTCCCGATGAAGATCCGCATCCCGACCAAGCTCGGCTTCAAGAACCCGAAATACGTGGTGGCCATGGAGGTCACAAACGTGGACAAAGGCGGCTACTGGGAGAACCAGGGCTACAACTGGTTCAGCGGGCTCTAGCCGTCCGAACAACGCCGCCCGCCTTGCCATTCCTCGCGCGGCCCATTAGCAATCCGCGCGAGTTCAATGTGTGAGGCTATATGGCAACCCACAATCTCCTTCTTCTCCCTGGCGACGGTATTGGCCCCGAAGTGATGGCGCAGGCCAAGCGCATCATCGACTTCTTCAACAGGAAGGGCCCCGACAAGTTCACGACGGAGGAGGCGCTGGTTGGTGGCTGCTGCTACGACAAGCACGGCGTTGCCATCACCGACGCCACGATGGAAAAAGCGAAGACCGCCGATGCCGTGATCTTCGGCGCCGTCGGCGGGCCGAAATGGGACAAGGTCGGCTATGACGTGCGGCCGGAGGCCGGTCTGTTGCGGTTGCGCAAGGACCTCGACCTCTACGCCAATGTGCGCCCGGCCATCGTCTATCCGGCGCTTGCCGACTCGTCTTCGCTCAAGCGCGAGGTGGTCGAAGGCCTCGACATCATCATCCTGCGCGAACTGACCGGCGGCGTTTATTTCGGCGAGCCCAAGACCATCACCGATCTCGGCAACGGCCAGAAGCGCGCCATCGACACCCAGGTCTACGACACCTATGAGATCGAACGCATCGATCGCGTCGCCTTCGAGTTGGCGCGCAAGCGCCGCAACAAAGTGACGTCGATGGAAAAGCGCAACGTCATGAAATCGGGCGTGTTGTGGAACGAGGTGACGACGGCGTTGCACGCGCGCGAATACAAGGACGTGCAGCTCGAGCACATGCTGGCGGACGCCGGAGGCATGCAACTGGTGCGCTGGCCCAAACAGTTCGATGTCATCGTCACCGACAACCTGTTCGGCGACATGCTCTCCGACATTGCCGCAACCCTGACAGGATCGCTCGGCATGCTGCCGTCGGCATCACTTGGCGAAGTCGATCCGAAGACTAAGAAGCGCAAGGCGCTCTATGAGCCGGTGCACGGCTCGGCGCCCGACATCGCCGGCAAGGGCGTCGCCAACCCGATCGCCATGATCGCATCGTTCGGCATGGCGTTGCGCTACTCGTTCAATCTCGGCAAGCAGGCTGACTGGATCGATCAGGCGATTGCGGCGACGCTGGCGCGCGGCCTGCGCACCGCCGACATCAAGTCGGAAGGCAGCAAGGTCGTCTCCACCGTCGAGATGGGTGACGCGATCCTCGAGGAACTGGAAAGGCTCGCTGCCTAAAAAATGAAAACGCGGCCCGAAGGCCGCGTTGCTTCAAGCGATGAGGCCGTCGCTCAGAACGGCACGAACGGGCTGTTCAAGCTCGGCAAATCCCACGAGTTGAACATGCGGCCACGGTCGCTGCTGTGGATCGTGCCGTTGAGCACGGCGTCGGCGCGCTGGTTAGGGTTCTGCACATAGTCGAGCGTGTTGCGCTCGCTCGGCAGCGGCTCGGTGCCCGGATCGAGGTAGGAGCGCTTCTGCACGATGATCTTGGTGCGCTTCTGGCCGTTCTCGTCGCGGGTGACGAAGACCGTCGAGTCGCGGTTCGAGTAGACGCGTTTCTGCTGTTGCGGCTGCTGCTGCGCGCTCGCGGGCCCGGCCGCAAGACCGGTCGCCAGGACGGCGCACGTGGCAGCAAAAGCAAATCGGGTCAACCGCATAAGGCCCTCGTTCTCAACACCATTTCGCAATGCACTCTATAGCGCTTTGGTTCGTGGCAACAGGGCCGGATCACACGCATTTGTATGTAGTGGCCAAAAGAGCATAGCGGCCAAAACAAAAGGCCCCGCTGTGCGGCGGGGCCTGATTTGCTGTGTTTTCCGGCGATTTCAGCCACCGTAATTTGCCTTGAGATACTCGGCAATGGCTTTGGCGTCGGCGTCGTCGATGGGGGCGCCATAGGCCTTGATCATCTTCGTGACTTCGCCGTCCCAGCCCGCCGCGTTGAGGAACGGCGAATTCATCGGGATGTAGGCGAGCGTGTGACAGGCCTGGCAATTGCCCTCGACCTTGTCGAGGCCGGCGCCTTGCTTGAGCTTGATGGTCTGCTCGGCGGCCGCCACAAGCGGAAGCGCGAGCAGTGCGGCGGCGGAGATCAGTGCAAATGTCCGCATGGTCGTCTCCCGTTAGGCGTTGAGCGTCAGGTTCTGGATGACGTTGTTGTGGTAGCCGGCCGGGTTGAAGATCAACGCAGCCGTCTGGCTCTGCCCGATCGTGTTGGTGGCATTTACCATCACCGAGTTCTTGCCCTTCTTCGCCGTAATGTCGAAGCTCCATGGACGGAAGGCAAAGCGCCCGAGATCCTGGCCAAGCGTTGCGGTGCCCCAGGTCTTGCCGCCATCGGTCGACACCTGCACGGTGCGGATGCCGTAGCCGCCGTCCCATGCCATGCCGCTCACTGTCACTTTGCCGGCGTTCACCTTGGCGCCTTCGCGATGGCTAGTGACCAGTGAATTGACGACCATTTCGGTGATCGGTGTCGAGGTCGCGTCTTCCTGCGTGATGAAGCGGTCGCGCACCGGGAACTTGCCGACGGGGATGCGGTAAGCGGGCTTCATCCAGAAGCCGCCCTGCGGCTGCGTCAGCGCATTGATGATGACGACGTGCTTCATCCAGTAGGTGCCGGTCCATCCGGGCACGATGATGCGCGCCGGGAAGCCGTTGAAGTGCGGCAGCGGCGCCCCATTCATCTCGTAGGCGACGATGGTATTCTCATCCATCGCCTTCCAGAGCGGGATGCTCTTGATGAAGTCGGGCGTCTTATCGACCGCCGGTCCGTCGGCACCGTTGAAGGCGACTTCGATCGTCTCCTTCTTCACACCGGCCTTGTCGAGAATGTCTTTGAGCCGCGCGCCTTTCCAGCGTGCGCAGCCCATCGCACCGTAGCCCCATTCCACGCCGGCGACATGCGGATTGGACAACCCGCGGCGGTTGCCGGAGCATTGATTGACGGCGACGACTTCGATCGCCGGCATTTTCTTGAGGTCGTCGAGCGTGAGTTCGAACGGGCTGCCGGCGCCGTCGCCGCCGATCGCGATCTTGTAGCTCTCGGCCTTCACGTCCGGAATGTCCGAGAGGTGATAGCGCACGAAGAACTGATCGTTCGGTGTGATCGGCGTGCGGAGATATTCGAGCGGCGACTCGTAGTTCGGCGGCCGGTCGGCGAGTTGAATGAGTGGCTTCTTGCCGGGCAGGGTGCCCATCTGCACGTAGCTCGCGATGCCGGCCGGTACGCCCGGCGTGGTGCCGACCTCGGCGGCTTCCACGAATTTTGTCAGCCCCGACATTGCAAGCGCTGTGCTCGCGCCCGCCGTGCCAAGCAAATGGCGACGTGAGATCATCGTTCTCTCCCTCGAGAATTTTTTCGCCAAGCCGCGGCCATCGCTGCGGCTCAGATATTCTTATTTGAATATGATCCGCTGAATTGGCGGCGTGGTCAATCGAATTGCATCGGCCGCCGTCACGCAGTGCGGCATGACGATCTCATTGCATGAGATTTTGCCTGGAACGGCGTCAGCGGCCGATGCGACTCGGCTCAGGGCGCGTGGTGAGGGCCTGCCACAGCAGCTGGTATTTCGGCGTCGGCGCCAGGATCGGATCGCGCTGGCCGCAGAAGCTGCGATGCAATTCGGCTTCAGCAAACAATGCGCCGACCTTCTGCTCGCTACCCACCGCGAGCAGCGTTAGCCGGTCGAGCGCGCAAGCGAGCATGGATTGCGTGATGAACTCGCTCCCACCTTGACAGAACCAGCCGGAGATCTGCAGCCGTGGATCGTCGTAGGCGCGAACGAAGCCAAGGCAATGCCGCGGCGTACCTTTCGTTGTCTCGAACGGAACGATCGCGAGTGGCCCGAACTTGCTGTCGAGCGTTTGCTTGCCGGCGGTTTGCACCGGGCCGAGCCCCGCCGCCGCTGCGGCGATCTCTGCTGCGGGATTGGCAAAGTGTCGGGTCTCGTTGCCGGGACGGTAGATCTCGACCTGAAGATAAGGTGCGACGTTGTCGTCGTCGCCGAGCGTCAGAATGTCCTTGCGTCCGCCGCCAATGCGGTTGTGTAGGATGGTGTAGTGCGATGCTGCGCCGGCCGCCTCGGGTATGGTGAGAGCGAAGGCCGGGAACGGCCGCTCGACTTCGATCCAAGGCGGTCGATCAACCGGAGCGATGGGAATTATCGCCTGCGGTGATTGGAAGATGTGTGCCGCGCCTATGGACAGAACCGTAATTCCACCCAGATATGCGAGTACGCGCACCAGGGTGGTGTGCAGATGATCGCGCCAGGAATACAGGGCCGGATGCATGGCCTTGTCGCCTCTTTCAGCCTCCCGTTGTCTTGGGCGCTGTTCTCGCTTAGAAGCGCTGCCATTCCGGTAATACCGCCGCGTTTCGGGCCGGATAAATCCTTGGAGAGTTAACGATGGGTTTCAAAGTCGCCGTCGTGGGAGCCACCGGCAATGTCGGGCGCGAGATGCTCGACATTCTGGCCGAGCGCGAATTCCCCGCCGACGAGGTCGTGGCGATCGCCTCGCGTCGCAGCCAGGGCACCGAGTGCTCGTTCGGCGACAAGACGCTGAAGGTGAAGGCGCTCGACCACTACGACTTTTCCGACGTCGACATCTGTCTCATGTCGGCGGGCGGCAGCGTGTCGAAGGAATGGTCGCCGAAGATCGCGGCGCAGGGCGCCGTGGTGATCGACAACTCCAGCGCCTGGCGCATGGACCCGGACGTGCCGCTGGTCGTGCCGGAAGTAAATGCCGACGCGGCCGCCGGCTTCACCAAGAAAAACATCATCGCCAATCCGAATTGCTCGACCGCGCAGCTCGTCGTCGCGCTCAAGCCGCTGCATGACGCGGCCAAGATCAAGCGCGTCGTCGTCGCCACCTATCAGTCAGTGTCGGGCGCCGGCAAGGATGCGATGGACGAACTGTTCGCGCAGACCAAGGCGGTGTTTACCGTCGACGAGATCGAGGCGAAGAAGTTTCCAAAGCGCATTGCCTTCAACGTGATCCCGCACATCGATGTCTTCATGGATGACGGCTACACCAAGGAAGAATGGAAGATGGTGGTCGAGACCAAGAAGATCCTCGACCCCAAGATCAAGCTCACCGCGACCTGCGTGCGCGTCCCGGTGTTCGTCGGCCACTCGGAGGCCGTCGACATCGAGTTCGAAAATCCGATCTCGGCGGATGAGGCGCGGGAAATCTTGCGCAAGGCGCCGGGCTGCCTTGTCATCGACAAGCGCGAGCCGGGCGGTTACGTCACGCCCTACGAGTCGGTCGGCGAGGACGCGACCTATATCAGTCGCATCCGTGACGATGCGACCGTCGAGAACGGCCTGCAGATGTGGGTGGTCTCCGATAATCTGCGCAAGGGCGCGGCGCTGAACGCGGTGCAGATCGCCGAAGTTCTTATCAGCCGCAAGCTGATTACGGCGAAGAAGAAGGCGGCCTAGAACCGCGGCTGCGCGAACATGCGCGCGTGCTCGTCCGCCGCGACGGGGACGAAACCCCGCTTGTCGGCGTCCCACACCGAGAGCTTTCCGGTCGCGACGCCGAAATAGGCGCCGTGCAGCGCGAGCTTGCCGCGTTCGACGAGAATCTTCACGCACGGGAACGTCATCAGATTCGACAGCGTCTGCACGACGGAGGCCTGCTCGAGCCGGGCGAGATAGTCATCGAGCGGCATCGGCCCGCGCGGTCCGACCGCTTTCACTGCCGGCTCGACCAGCGCCATCCAGTGGCCGATGAAATCGCCAGGCGACAGCGGCTTCGCCTCTTCGGCGAAGGCGCGAATGCCGCCGCATTGAGCGTGGCCGAGCACCACAATGTGCTTCACCTTCAACGCCTGCACGGCGAACTCGAGCGCCGCCGACATTGCGCGTTGCGCATCGTCGGGCGTGTAGGGCGGCACGAGATTGGCGATATTGCGGGCGACGAACAGCTCACCCGGGCCGGCGTCAAAAATCACCTCCGGCGATACACGTGAGTCGCAGCAGCCGATCACCATGACCTGCGGCGACTGGCCGCCTTCGGACAGCGAGCGATAGCGGTCCTGCTCGTGGCGCAGGCGGCTCACCAGAAAGGCGCGATAGCCGTCGATCAGATGCGGCGGGAAATTCATTGTCGGCCCCTGACTATGACGCCCTTCCTTTCACACCGGAGGAAGCGAAGCAAGATTCACGCCCAGATCGCCATTGGTAGACCGTAGGCGTCGCGCGGCGGCGGGTTAGGGAAGGGCTGGGCGTGGCCCGCGTGGATGCGCCGCGCGATCACCGCGCAAGCGAGCGCGTCGAGCAGGTCGTCGGCCGCCGCGCCTCTCGGCGGCGGCCCATCGATTAAGACAACGGGAAGGCCCGCCACGCGCAGCAATTGCCGGCGCAGATCGAGCCCGGGCGCATACGGCTTGCTCTTCACCTTCTTCGGCTCACTGAGTGGCCGCTCGCCGTTGAGGCGCCAGAAGGCAAGCTCCGGGTGAACTTCGAAAGTGCGGTCCGCCAGCGCACGGTCGCCGCGCAGCGCCGCGTCGACCTCGCGGATCTTGGGCACGATATTGAACAGCTGCTTTGAGATCTTGCGCGGCGGCTTCGAGGTCGCGAGCGCGGCGCGGCAGGCGCCGGCATAGTCGGTTACCGCAATGGCCGTGCGCGACGGCACCGAGAACACCGAGGATTGGCGCGCTCCGAGCAGCGGCCGCACGGCGTTTTCGGCGGCACGCCCGCCGTGGCCTGTGCGCTCCGGCAGCCCGATCGGAATGTCGACCGCGATGATTGCCGGGCGCTGCGGCGCGGCCACGGCATCGGTAAACCGCGCAAACACGGCAACCTCGCCGCCATCGCCCGCCGGGTGAACGAAGACGGCGATCCAGCCGCCGCTGCAGCCGTCGATCCCGGCAAGCCAAGAGCCATTCATTAACGTAAAGTCCCTATACGCGGAGCGTCAGGATACCCGCCGGGAAGCCGATGGAACCCGAAAAAGCCCGATATTCATTGCCTGTTCAGGTGCAATCGACGATGTGTATCTGAGCAGAATCGGGTCCCATGCTTTCGCCCAACAAGCCGACAATTGCACCCCAAGCGGCGCCCGGCGTTCGAGCCGCCGGCTTCTCCGGCGCGCATATCGCCGTGATGGCTATCGCCTTCACGATACTGATGTCAGTTCCGATTTGGACGCATCCGCTACCGCCGCTATCCGACTACATCAATCACCTTGCGCGCATGAAGGCGATTGCGACGCTGTCGGACGATCCGCAGCTTGCGACGTTCTATGACATCCATTGGCAGGTCATTCCCAACCTGACCATGGACCTGATCGTGCCGCTACTCGCGCACGTCCTGAAGATCTACCTCGCCGGTCAGGTTTTTGTGGTTGCGATGTTTGCGCTCATCGTGTCGGGCACGCTCGCGCTCAACCGCGCGCTGATCGGCCGCTGGTCAGCGATGCCGCTGCTCGTGATCCCGCTGCTCTACAATTACGTCTTCCTCGTCGGCCTGATGAACTACATCTTCGGCCTCGGCGTTGCGCTCTGGGCGCTCGCCGGCTGGGTTGCGGTGCGGGAACGCATCTGGCCGCTGCGGATCATCTTGTCGACCGCCAGCGTCGTCGTCTTGTTCTTCTGTCATCTCTCCGCGCTCGGCGTCTACGGCGTCGGCGTCTTGTCGTTCGAAATCCTGCGGCTGTGGGAGCGGCGCGCCGAGCCGTGGCCGGGCCGCATCGTCGATTTCGTCGCTAGCGGCATGCCGTTCCTTGCCGCCGCGCCGCTGCTCTATCTCAGTCCGACCATGGATCTCGTCGGCAAGGTCTGGTGGGACCAGCGCGGCAAACTCGACGGCCTGATGTACATCGTTGCGGATTATTCCGACCTTGTCGCCTTTGCCGTGATTGCGCTGGTCGCTGGCGGCATCACCTGGGCGGTGCGCCACCGCGTACTACGCTTTCATCCGCTGGTGTTCGTGCTGATGGTGGTCGGCACCGCCGTCTACTTCGCGCTGCCGCGCATCATGTTCGACACTTATATGACCGACCAGCGCGTGCCGCTCGGCATCGCCTTCATGCTGCTTGCTTGTGGCGATCTCGAGCTACGCCGACGCCTGGTGCGTCGCGCCTTCGTCGCCGTCCTCATCGTGCTGGTGTCGATGCGGCTGATGGAGATCGACTACAACTGGTCGCAACTGTCGGATTCGACCAGCCAGTTCCGCTCCTCGGTCAAGCGCATCGCGCCGGGCTCAAAGGTGTTCGTCGCCTATGCCGACCGCACCTTTGGCGAGGACGTGCGTGACCTCGGCCTGGTCCACGCCGCCTGCATCGCCATGATCGAGCGATCGGCCCTGGTGACGACCGCCTTCACCGTCTCCGGCAAGCAGGTCATGCATGTGAAGCCGGAATTCGACGACTACGTCGACCGCTTCGACGGCACGCCGCCGTCGATTGCACAGCTCCTGCTCGCCACCAGCCGTCCCGTTGCCGGCACGCCGGCGTTCTGGATGAACTGGACCAAGTTCGATTATCTGTACATCCTCTTTACCGAGGACGAGGCGCCCAATCCCGATCCGTCGCGGCTCAAGCTGATCGCCGATGGCGATCGCTTCCAGCTCTACAAGATCGTGCGTCCGGAATTCGCACGCGCGACACCACCTTGAACTCGACCGGCCGGCCGATAGAGTCGCCGGCATGACCATCCGACCGCGTCGCAGCGTCCTCTATATGCCGGGCTCGAACGCCCGCGCGCTGGAAAAGGCCAAGACGCTTCCCGTTGACGGCATCATCATCGATCTCGAAGATTCCGTTGCGCCCGACGCCAAGGAGGCGGCGCGCCAGCAGGTGGTCGATGCCGTCAAGGCCGGAGGCTTCGGCGCGCGCGAGGTCTCCATTCGCGTCAACGGTGTCGATACGCCATGGCACGCCGATGACCTGGCCGCCGCCGCGCATGCCGCGCCCGACGCCATCGTCGTGCCCAAGGTGTCGAGCCCCGATACGCTCGAGCTGATCGGCCGCCGCCTGCTCGACATGGGCACCGATCACAAGACGCGCGTCTGGGCGATGATCGAGACGCCGCTCGCCGTCTTCAACATCCTGTCGATCACCGCCGAGGCACGGGATTCCGAGTCGCGGCTTGCCGGCCTGATCATGGGAACCAACGATCTCGCCAAGGATACCCGTGCACGTCTTGTGCCCGGCCGCGCGCCGATGCTGGGTTGGCTTGCGACCTGCGTTGCCGCGGCTCGCATCCACGGCATTGACATCCTCGACGGTGTCTACAACGACATCGGCAATGCTGAGGGCTTCGCCAAAGAATGTCAGCAAGGCGCCGAGTTCGGCTTCGATGGCAAGACCCTGATTCATCCGAGCCAGATCGAACCCTGCAACAAGGCGTTCTCGCCGTCCGAGCAAGAGGTGGCACAGGCGCGCAAGATGATTGCCGCCTTCGACCTGCCGGAGAACAAGGGCAAGGGTGTCGTCTCGATCGACGGCCGCATGGTCGAACGTCTGCATGCCGACATGGCGCGGCGGACGGTGGCGATTTCCGAGGCGATTCAGGCCCGTTCGTAGCGCCATCCACAGCAGCCAAGGGCCGTTGTTCCAACGCTCGAAATGTCCGAGGATGGATATATGGGGGAGTTCGGACGCATAACGGCGATTGCTGCAGCGTTGGTCGCGTTGCCGCTTGGCATCGCGGCGGCGCAGACGACTAATGCTCCCGCGGCGGCTCCCGCGGCAACGCCGGAGGTCGCGCCGGCTCCAACAACAACACCTGCTCCCGCCGCAGCGCCTGCAGTCGTGGCCGCGACCTGTGCCACACGCGCCAATTTCCGCGTCGTCCTCGACGTCGGTCATACGCCGGAATCGCCCGGCGCCAAGAGTGCGCGCGGCATCGACGAATACGTTTTCAATCTGCGGCTGGCGAAGGTGATCGACCAGGCGCTGCGCGATGCCGGCTTCTCCCGCACGGTGCTGATGACGACGGACGGGCCGGGCATCCGCAGCATGTATGTGCGCGTCGCCCACGCCAACGATCTCGACGCCAATCTGCTGCTGTCGATCCACCACGATTCCGTGCCGGACCGCTTCCTCGAGAAGTGGGACTTCAACGGCAAGAAGGAGACCTACAGCGACCGCTTCAAGGGTCACTCGATCTTCGTGTCCGACGACAATGTCGACATCAAGGACAGCCTCGCCTTCGGCAGTCTGCTCGGCCAGCAGTTGAAGGCGCGCGGCCTGCAATTTACACCGCATTACGCTGAAGGCTTCATGGGGCACTACCAGCACACGCTGCTCGACGCCGAGGCCGGCGTCTATCGCTATGACACGTTGTTCGTGCTGAAGAAGAGCCATATGCCGGCGGTGCTGCTCGAAGCGGGCTCGATCGCTAATCGAGACGAGGAACTGGTGCTTGAGACGCCGGAACGTCAGCAGATGACTGCCGCAGCGGTCGTCGCGGCGGTCGACGCCTTCTGCGCCGCGGGGCCGAAAAAGCCGGTTGCCACCCAGGTCGCTGAGCAGCGCTCGAAGGTCCACCAGGCGGCGCTGTCGGCGCATTCGCGCCGGCACGTACGTACGGCGACAACCGCCTCCGCGACGATCGTTCAGTCGAATCTCGACTCACATTGAAATGGTAAGTCAGCGCGCTCGTTTCGGGATCGGGCGCATCTCCATATCTGGAGTATTGTCCCAATTGGCGACCCCGGTCTTCATGTCGATTTCGAGATCGAACAGCCGGTGAATTATCTCGGGATCGCCGCCACAGTCTTTGTTGTGCACTTCGTAGATGCCGACCTTGGCGGTCTTGGCGTCGCTGTCGTCGCGATACATGAAGCTCATGCAGCGCTGCTGCCTCTCCGTCAGCAGGCGGTGCTCCTTGATGATCTTGTCGGCACGACGGACCGCAGCGTCCTCGGCCGGATTGGACTTGTCTTGCTGTGCAAATACGGCCGGTGTGCCGCAGAGCAGCGCCAGTGCGACGAGTGCTGGCCTTACGCCCAAGGCCGGGCCGTTTTGGTCTGCTCTTCGTAAAGCGCGATCTTGTCGGTCTTCCGCTTGGTCAGCCCGATGTCGTCGAGCCCGTTGAGCATGCAATGCTTGCGGTGCGGATCGATGTCGAACTTGATCGTGCCGCCATCCGGCCCGCGGATTTCCTGCTTCTCGAGATCGATAGTCAGCGTCGCGTTGGCGCCGCGGTCGGCGTCCTCGAACAGCTTCTCGAGGTTCTCCGGCGACACGCGGATCGGCAGTACGCCGTTCTTGAAGCAGTTGTTGTAGAAGATGTCGCCGAACGAGGTGGAGATCACGGCGCGGATGCCGTAGTCGAGCAGCGCCCACGGCGCGTGCTCGCGCGAAGAGCCGCAGCCGAAATTGTCGCCAGCGATGATGATCTTCGACTTGCGATAGGCCGGCTTGTTGAGCACGAAGTCCGGGTTCTCGCTGCCGTCGTCTTTGTAGCGCATCTCGGAGAACAGGCCCTTGCCGAGCCCGGTGCGCTTGACCGTCTTCAGGTACTGCTTCGGGATCACCATGTCGGTGTCGACATTGATGATGCGCATCGGCGCGGCGACGCCTTCGAGAACCGTGAATTTTTGCATCTGTCTCGCTCCTTAACGTCGCCCGTTCATAAGCCCTTGAGCGGTCCGGTCAATACCGCTTCTACTCGGCTGCCATGCGCGCATTGCGGTCGAACTTCGATTCCCGCTTAAGCTCGCAGATCTGCAGGCTGTAGGAGGAATAATAGATATCGCGCGCCTTCTTCTGCGCGTCGAGGTGTTCCGGATTCATACGCCAGCCGCGCTGCGCTTCCTCGGATTCGAACTCGACGATGGTGCAGCGCTCGCCGTCTTCGGCGGTGAAGCCTTTGTGCGAAATGTAGCCGGGCATGCTCTGCGCGAGTTCGACCATGCGGTCGACCAGCTTGATGTATTCTTCCTGCAGGCCGGGCATCAGGCGCGAGCGGAATACCGTGACGATCATTGCGATTCTCCTTGCGCGGCATCATCGCGCAAACGTCGGTGATCAACCAATTCGCATTCTGAATGACCGCAATCTTCTTTCCAAATCGTTTGCCTTTATTCCGCGCTCGCCTCGATTGCCTCGATGTCGGCGTCGGACAGGCCGAAGTGGTGGCCGATTTCGTGCACCAGGACGTGCGTGACGATCGCCTGCAGGCTTTCCTCGTGGTCGTTCCAATAGGCGAGGACGGGCCTGCGGTAGAGCCAGATCATGTTCGGCATAGTGCCGGTCAATTCCTGCCGGAACGGCAGGCCGATGCCCTGGAACAGGCCGAGCAGATCGTAGCGGCTCGTCAGCCCCATGCTGTCGAGCACCTCCCGGGTCGGGAAATCCTCGACCTGGATGACCAGGTCCTCGCACAGGCCGCGGAAATGGGCCGGCAGCCGGGCAAAGGCCCTGGCCGCCAACCCTTCGATATCGGCAAGCGACACGGCCTGGCCGCGCCAGGCTCTCGGATCGTCAAATTGGCCTTTCATGACAATGACGTAGCTGAAAATTGGGGCGGCCGGCCAGTTGACGGAACAGACAGAATAAGCGACCGTTAACCATAATTGTGGCGTAGGGCGTGGAGGCTTGTAATGCGTATCGCCGGGATCCTGGCGCTGAGCCTGATGGCGGCGGCAACGCCTGCTTCGGCCGAAATGTTCACCTGTCACGACCGACCGGGCAAGGTGCTCGCCGTCTACAGCGGCTCTCCCAGCACTTACAGCAGCCGTTCCTACAGTCGCGCCTATACCAGCGACTATTCCTCGCGCCAGCGCTACCAGGCGCATGCGACTTATGTCGGCTCGCGGCACTATTGGAACGACCGGTCGCGATGGTAGCTTCTCGCGCTATGGGTGGCGCGCTGACGAAAATCGGAATGGTTTTGGCTCTTGCGACTTTGCTGGTTGGCATCGCCCCGCCAGTGTTCGCGCAGGACACCGATCAGGCGCCGCGCCGCCCGCGTACGCGCATCGTCGTCCATCCGCGCACAACGCACTTGAGCCCGAGCGCGAGGCGGTATTGCCGCTCATGGCTCGTTCAGGAGTATCGTGTCAGCGGGCCCGTCATCGTGCCGCGCATGCAATGCTGGTGGCAGTAGGCGCAGGAAACCGGCGCACGGATCGTTTCTAATCTAGGTCAAGACGGCGATGAACGCGTAAGATTATCGATTACGTCAAAGGCAAGATGCTAAAGGACAGCGAACGCAAATCGCTGATCGATGTTTTCTTGATGAAGCCAACGAGGAGGCTGACATGAAGAAACTCTTGATCCTCTGCGCGGCAATATCCACCTTGGTCCTGTTCGCGGCCACGGCGCCAGCCGACGCCGCATCCCGCCAAGCCGATGGCGCGAAAAACGGTCAGACGACCGAACTGAGCGCCTATCGCTATCGCCATTATTACCGCGGTCACTACGGCTACTATCATCGCCACTACTACTATCGGCCATACTATCGGCACTACTACTATCGGCCGTACTACTATTACCCGTACTCCTACTATTATGGACCGCGATACTACTATCCGTACGGCTACTATCCCTACTATTACCGGCGGCCGGGCATTTATTTTGGCTTCGGCTGGTAACGAAATCAAAAGGCCCGCCCTCACGGCGGGCCTTTCGGCTTTTTAGCCGTATCGTCTATTTCCAGTCGCGCACGTCGACGAAGTGGCCAGCGATTGCGGCAGCGGCTGCCATCGCCGGCGAGACCAGGTGCGTGCGGCCCTTGTAGCCCTGGCGGCCCTCGAAGTTGCGGTTCGAGGTCGAGGCACAGCGCTCGCCCGGTGCCAGCTTGTCGGGGTTCATGGCGAGGCACATCGAGCAGCCCGGCTCGCGCCAGTCGAAACCCGCGGCCTTGAATATCCGATCAAGACCCTCTGCTTCTGCTTGTGCCTTCACCAGACCCGACCCCGGCACAATCATCGCGTTGACGGAGGCGTTGACCGACTTGCCATCGACGACGCGCGCGACGGCGCGCAAGTCCTCGATGCGCGCATTGGTGCATGAGCCGATGAAGACGCGATCGATCTTGATATCGGTGATCATCTCGCCGCCCTTGAGCCCCATGTAGCCAAGCGAGCGCTCGGCGGCGATGCGCTTCTTCTCGTCGGCGATCTCCGATGGCACCGGCACCTTGCCGGTGATCGAGATGACCTGTTCAGGGCTCGTACCCCAGGTGACAAGCGGCGGCAGCTTCGCCGCATCGAGCCTGATCTCGCGGTCGAAATGCGCGCCGTTGTCGGACGTCAGCGTCTCCCAATACTTCATCGCCTCGTCCCAGGCCTTGCCCCTCGGCGCTCTCGGCTTGTCCTTAAGATAGTCATACGCTTTGTCGTCCGGCGCGACGAAGCCGGCCTTGGCGCCGCCTTCGACCGACATGTTGCAGATTGTCATGCGGCCTTCCATCGACAACGAACGGATCGCTTCGCCGGCGTATTCGAGCGCGTAGCCGGTACCGCCCGCGGTGCCGATCTCGCCGATGATGGCGAGGATGATGTCTTTCGCGGTGACGCCCTCCGGCAATTTGCCGTCGACGACCGCGCGCATGTTCTTCGATTTTTTCTGAATCAAAGTCTGGGTCGCCAGCACGTGCTCGACCTCGGACGTGCCGATGCCGTAGGCCAGCGCGCCGAACGCGCCATGCGTCGCGGTATGGCTGTCCCCGCAGACGATCGTCGTGCCGGGCAGGGTGAAGCCCTGCTCGGGGCCGATGATGTGGACGATGCCCTGGCGCTTGTCGAACTCGTTGAAGTATTCGATACCGAAGTCTTTGGCGTTCTGCGCCAGCGCTGCGATCTGCTCGGCGCTTTCAGGATCTGGATTGGGCTTGGTGCGGTCGGTGGTCGGCACATTGTGATCGACCACGGCAAGCGTCTTGTCGGGCGCGTGCACCTTGCGGCCAGCGGATCGCAGGCCTTCGAAGGCTTGCGGGCTCGTCACCTCGTGCACCAGATGGCGGTCGATGTAGATGAGACAGGTGCCGTCCGGCTGCTCGTCAACCAGATGGTCGTCCCAGATTTTGTCGTAGAGCGTACGCGGTTTCATGACTCGATGGCCTTATTCAGGAGAGAACGGGGAGCATGCAACGCCGGCCGTCGCCGGCCGCGCTCAAAGCCCCGCCTGGACCGACGTTAGGCGTCCGAAGAAGCGCCACGGCAGCCGTGCGTGATCGACCAGAATGATCCGCCGGGTCCTCGCAATCATCGGGTTTATATAGCCAATCGGTCCGGTTCCGACAACGAACGCCCGCAAAAGCGAAGGGCCGCGCATGCGGCCCCTGCAAACCCTGGAGTGGCGAAGCGGCTTACTCCTTCGCCTCGGCCATCGCGGCTTCTTCGCCGGCGCCCTGTGCCTCGGAGATGCGGGCTTTCTTGCCGCGCAGGCCGCGCAGGTAATAGAGCTTGGCGCGGCGCACCTTGCCGCGGCGCACCACCGTGATCGAGTCGATCATCGGCGAGTACAGCGGGAACACCCGCTCGACGCCTTCGCCGTACGAGATCTTGCGCACGGTGAAGTTCTCGTTGAGGCCGCGGCCGGAGCGGCCGATGCAGACGCCCTCGTAAGCCTGCACGCGACTCTTGTCACCTTCGACGACCTTGACGTTGACGAGCACGGTGTCGCCCGGTGCGAAGTCCGGAATTTCTTTCCCGGCCGAGAGCTTCTCGACCTGCTCTTTTTCGAGCTGTTCAATGATGTTCATTTCGAAATCTCCGTCGGCAGCGCCAGCATCCGGCGCGCGGCATCTGCTGTCCTGAATGGGTCGGGCGAGCTTGTATTACAAAGGTTTCGCCTTGTCACCCCCGCGTTTTGCGAGGTTTCAAGGCTTTTTCCGGGCTTCGTACGCAGCCCAAAGGTCGGGCCGGCGGACTTTGGTGAGGGCCTCGGCCTGGGCGCGCCGCCAGGCCTTAACCTTGGCATGATCACCGGAGACCAGAATTTCCGGGATCGGCTCGCCCTCGAACACCGGCGGGCGGGTGTACTGCGGGTATTCAAGCAGGCCGTCGGCGAAGCTCTCCTCGGCAGCCGAGGCCTCCTTGCCCATGACGCCCGGCAAAAGCCGAACGCAGGCATCGATCAGCGCCAGCGCCGCAATCTCGCCGCCCGACAGCACGAAGTCGCCGAGTGAAACCTCCTCGAGCTTGCGTGTTGCGATCAGGCGCTCGTCGACCCCCTCGAAGCGCGCGCAGACGATGACAGCGCCCTGGCCATGCGCGATCTCGGCGACGCGGTTTTGCGTCAGCGGCTTGCCGCGCGGGCTCATCAGCAGGCGAGGGCGGGTGTCGTGCGGCACGGTATCGAGCGCGTGCGCCAGCACATCGGCCTTCATCACCATGCCGGGACCGCCGCCGGCCGGTGTGTCGTCTACGGTGCGATGCTTGTCGGTTGCAGCGTTGCGGATGTCGTGAGTGTCGAGTGACCAGATGCCGGACGCCAGTGCCTTGCCGGCGAGGCTCTGCGCCAGCGGGCCGGGAAACATCTCCGGAAAAATCGTGAGCACGCTCGCGCGCCACATATCGCTACTCGCTTTCGGTCGGCGGCAAGACGAAGATGCGCTTCGCCTCGAGATCCACTTTCGGCACCGATGCTTCGGTGAAAGTCAGCATCAGCACCGCGCCTTCCTCGGGCGTGATCTCGATGATGTCGCCGGCGCCAAAATTATGGATCGCGGTCACCGTGCCGATGGCGAGGCCGTCTTCCGTCACCGCCGCGAGGCCGATCAGATCGGCGTGATACCAGGTGTCGCCCTCCTCGATCGCCGGTAGCCGTTCGCGCGGCACGAAAAGTTCGAGGTTGGCCAGCTTCTCGGCGGCATCGCGATCGGCGACGCCTGACAAACGAGCGACCAGGAACTCCTTGGCCGGCCGCAGCGCTTCGATGGTGAAGCGCCGTGCGCCGTCTTCGGACTCCAGTTCCCCATAGCTTGCGACATCCATCGGATCCTGCGTGAAAGGCCACAGCCTCACCTCGCCGCGGATACCATGAGCGGCCCCGATGCGCGCGACGCGGATGCGCTCGGCCACGGCTTACTCGGATCAGCTCGCCGCGGCTTCGGCCGGCTTCTCCGCCGGCTTCTCGGCCGCCTTCTCGGGCTTGGCGGCGGGCTTCTTGTCGCCACCTTCAGCGCCGGCAGCCTTCGCCGCCTCTTCCGCCTTCGCTTTGCGCTCCTTGCGCGGGATCGCCTTCTCTGGATTGTTGCGCGGCGAACGCTTGGCGACGCCGGCGGCATCGAGGAAGCGCATCACGCGGTCGGACGGCTGCGCGCCCTTCTTCATCCAGTCCTTGACCTTGTCGAGGTCGAGCTTGAGCCGGTCGGTCTTTTCCTTCGGCAGCAGCGGATTGAAATAGCCGAGCCGCTCGATGAAGCGGCCGTCGCGCGGCGCGCGGCTGTCGGCGACGACGATGTGATAGACCGGCCGCTTCTTGGTTCCGGCGCGGGCCATGCGGATGACGAGAGACATTCAGTTCTTCCTTTCTGACTAACTTGATTTCACTTCTTCTTTCCGAGATTGGGCGGCAGGCCGCCCGGCAAACCTGGAAGCTTTCCACCGAGGCCCGGCAGGCCGGGTAATCCGGGACCGCCGGAGAAATTCGGCGGCAGCCCGGGCATCCCCGGTGGCAAGCCGCCGGCCGGCATTTTCTTGGCGAGTTCGGCCATCTGCTCGGGAGTCGGCGTCGGCAGACCGCCGCCGAAGCCCATTGCCTGCGCAATGCCGGCGAGCGGTCCGCGCTTGGCGCCGCCCATGGCCTTCATCATGTCGGCCATCGTGCGGTGCATCTTGAGCAGCTTATTGATGTCCTCGGCTTTGGTGCCGGAGCCGGCAGCGATGCGTTTCTTGCGGCTGTGCTTGAGGACGTCGGGATTGCGCCGCTCCTGCGGCGTCATAGAGTCGATGATGGCGACCTGACGCTTGATCACCTTCTCGTCAATGTTGGCCTGCGCCAGCTGGTTCTTCATCTTGGCGACGCCGGGCAGCATGCCCATCAGTCCGCTCATGCCGCCCATCGCCTGCATCTGCTGCAACTGCTCGCGCAGGTCGGACAGGTCGAATGCGCCCTTGCGCATCTTCTCGGCGGCACGCATCGCCTTTTCGGCGTCGATGGTCGCGGCGGCCTTCTCGACCAGCGCGACGACGTCGCCCATGCCGAGGATGCGGCCGGCGATACGGGCGGGATCGAAGTCCTCGAGCGCATCGAGTTTCTCGCCGGTGCCGATCAGCTTGATCGGCTTGCCGGTGACCGCACGCATCGACAGCGCTGCGCCGCCGCGGCCGTCGCCGTCGACGCGCGTGAGCACGATGCCGGTCAAGCCGACGCGCTCATCGAACGAGCGCGCAAGATTGACGGCGTCCTGGCCGGTGAGCGCATCGGCAACGAGCAGCACTTCGTGCGGATTGGTGGCGGTCTTGACCTCGGCGGCCTCGGTCATCATCGCTTCGTCGAGCGTGGTGCGGCCCGCGGTATCGAGCATCACCACGTCGTAGCCGTTAAGGCGCGCCGCTTCGAGCGCGCGGCGGGCGATCTGCGTCGGCGTTTGGCCCTCGACTACCGGCAGCGTCTCGATGCCGGCGTCGCGGCCGAGCACGGCAAGCTGCTCCATCGCCGCCGGACGCCGTACGTCCAGCGAGGCCATCAGCACCTTGCGTTTCTGGCGGTCGGAGAGACGCCGCGCGAGCTTGGCGGTGGTCGTAGTTTTGCCCGAGCCTTGCAGGCCGACCATCATGATCGCGACCGGCGGCGCGGCGTTGAGATCGATGCCCTGACCTTGGCTGCCCAGGGTCGCGACGAGCTGATCGTGCACGACCTTGACGACCATCTGGCCCGGGGTGACCGACTTCATTACCTCGACGCCGACGGCCTGTTTCTTGACCCCTTCGGTGAAGTCGCGCGCGACGTCGAGCGCGACGTCGGCTTCGAGCAGCGAGCGGCGCACTTCGCGCAGCGCCGCCTCGATGTCGGCCTCCGTCAGCGCGCCGCGCCGCGTCAGGCCGTCGAGAATTCCGCTCAATCGATCCGACAGCGAGTCGAACATTCTCAAAACACCTTGGCGCCCGAGGGCGCATCGCGCTGTCGGGCGGTTGCCTCCGGCCTCTCAAGGGCCGGTCGGCGGGATTGGTCTTTATCTCTTAAGCGAAGACGGGCGGAACCTAGGGAGGCCCTGTGGCCAAGTCAAGGCAAGTCAAGGCAAGCGGAAACGTCGGAATCAGTGTGCCAATTCGTAGCTGACGGAGACGACCGCCTGCAGCGTCTGGTCGCCCCGCGCGATTGGGACCGCTGCGGCACGCAGTGCCGGTACCGGATGCGGCACAGAAGCGCCTTCCTCGGTGATCGCAGCGACGGGTCCAAGCTTCGCGCCGGCCGCCTGCGCATAAAGCTCGGCCTTGCGGTGCGCGTCCTCGATCGCCTCGGCGCGCGCCTTGTCGAGCAGCTTCGATTGGTTCGAAACCTCGAATTCGATGCCGGACATCTCGTTCGCGCCGGCCGCGATCGCATGATCGAGGATATCGGGCAGCCGCCCGATGTCGCGCATCTTCACGGTGAGCTGATTGGTGGCCCGAAAGCCGAGCAGGCGCGCCGCACCGTCCTTGCTCGTGTCGTATTGCGGCTGCAGCGACAGGCGAGAGGTCTGCATGTCGCGCTCGGCGATGCCGTCGCCTTTGATCGCGCCCATCACAGCGGTCATCTGCTTGGCGTTCGCTTCGCTCGCCTCGCGCGCGGTCTTGGCGCGGGAGGTCACGCCGATGCGGATCGAGGCGTTATCCGGAGCGGCGGCAACTTCAGCTTGGCCGGTGACTGTGATGAGTCTGTCGGCCGCCTGTGCGGGCAGCGGTAGCAGAATGGCGAATGCGATCAGCAATCGATGCAAGGTCCGCATGGTCAATCCCTAAAACGCCGCCCGAATTCAAGGGCGCACGATCTTACCGGTCAGCGGCTTTCGCGCGTTAAACCTATTTCACCGGCACGAACACGCTGACCAGCAGTTCGTTGTCGCCGGCCTTCAACGGCCCGCCGGTGTATTCCTCGACGAACAGGTCCTTGGCCTCGATGCCCTTGTCGTCGAGATAATTGGTGATCGCCTCGTAGGTCTCGTCCATCGAGTCGTAGGAGCCGCGGTGGGTGAACTTGAGCGCCTTGCCGGACGGCGCCTGGCCGATGGCGATGTCGCCCTTCGGCGGATCCTTCGGCGCCTGCGCAATCGGTACGGCGGCACGGAACGCAAAGCCGCTGTCGTCGGTCTTGGTGTAGATCGTCATCGCCGGCCCGTCGGCCTTGATGCCCTGCTTGTCGAGATATTCGTTGAGCGACCTGAACGCATCGACGAGCGAGTCGAGCGCGCTGTCCCACTTGCTGTGGCCCTGCAGGTAGATGATGGTACGCTCGGGAAGCGTCACCGCCTCGCCGAAGGCATCGCCCGGCTTGAGCGGCGAGGGTGCACCAAGGCCCGGGTTGCTTGGCGGGGCGGGCTGCGCCAGCGCGGAGCCGCCGAACGCAAGTAGCGCCGCGAGAAGCAGGGACAACAAGCGCAATCTCGGCATTCCTCCTCCGTGCTTGAACGTCCCGGCGTCGCCGCAGTCTAGCATGGGCTCTGGCCAATCCGCGTCTATTCGCCATATAAACCGGGCGAAACCCGGGCAACACTGACCTGCAGAAATCGATGGGCGCGCTCGCCAACCACGTATTCGTGAAGATGAACGGCATCGGCAATGAGATTGTCGTCGTCGATTTGCGTTCGGGCGCAGCCAAGGGGACGAAGATCGAGCCTGAGGAGGCGCGCGCTGCGGCCAAGCCCGTGCCTTACGACCAGTTGATGGCGCTCTATCCGCCGCGCACACCGGGCACCGACGCCTTCATCCGCATCTACAACAATGACGGCTCGGAGGCTGGCGCCTGTGGCAACGGCATGCGCTGCGTCGCTGATCTCGTCTCGAAGGAGAACGGCAAGCGCACGCTGACCTTCGAGACGACCGCGGGCATCCTGAATTGCTGGAAGGGCGACGACGGCTTGTTCACCGTCGATATGGGCGCGCCGCGCTTCAAGTGGGACGAAATCCCGCTGGCCGAGGAAATCCGCGATACACGCAATATCGAATTGCAAATCGGGCCGATCGACAAGCCGGTACTGCACACGCCGTCGGTTGTGAGCATGGGCAATCCGCACGCCATCTTCTGGGTCGACGACGTCAATGCCTATGATCTCGAACGCTTCGGCCCGCTGCTCGAGAACCATCCGATCTTCCCCGAGCGCGCCAACATCACGCTGGCGCACATAGTCTCGCGCGATCACGTCATTATTCGCACCTGGGAGCGCGGCGCCGGCCTCACCAAGGCCTGCGGCTCGGCAGCCTGCGCCGCGGCGGTCGCGGCGGCGCGTCTCAAGCGCACCAACCGCAAGGTCAAAGTCACACTGCCCGGCGGCGAGCTCACCATCGACTGGCGCGACACGGACGGTCACGTCTTGATGACGGGACCGGTCGCGCTTGAATTCGAGGGCACATTCGATGCGTTGAAGGCGGCGGTGCCATGAGCGTCGACGTCGTCACCTTCGGCTGCCGCCTCAATACATATGAGTCTGAGGTGATCCGACGCGAGGCCAGGCGCGCGAACGTCGCCGATGCGGTCGTGGTCAATACTTGTGCGGTGACGGCCCAGGCCGTGCGCCAGGCGAAGCAGAGCATCCGGCGCATCAAGCGCGAGCAGCCCCAGGCGCAGATCATCGTCACCGGCTGCGCCGCTCAGGTCGACCCGCAATCGTTTGCGGCGATGCCCGAGGTCGATCGCGTCGCCGGCAACGAGGAAAAGGTCAATGCGCGGCTCTGGCAGGCGGACGAGAAGGTTGCCGTCGCAGACATCATGGCCGCGACGGAAATGCGGCCGCGCCCGGTCGGCCACGTCGAAGGTCACACGCGCGCCTTCGTGCAAGTGCAGAACGGCTGCGATCACCGCTGCACCTTCTGCATCATCCCTTACGGCCGTGGCAATTCGCGCTCGCTCGCACCCGAAGACGTTATCGCGCAGGTGCGTCGGCTGGCCGCGAACGGTTACCGCGAGGTCGTGCGCACCGGCGTCGATATCACCAGCTATAGCGCGGACGGCACGCGACTCGGCGTGCTGGTGAAGCGCATCCTGCGCGACGTGCCCGATCTCGTGCGGCTGCGCCTGTCGTCGATCGATTCGGTCGAGGCCGACGCCGACCTGCTCGACGCGCTTGCGAGCGAGGTGCGCCTCATGCCTCATCTGCATCTGTCGCTGCAAGCCGGCGACGACCTGATCCTCAAGCGCATGAAGCGCCGTCATTTGCGCGATGACGCCATCTCCTTCTGCGCGCAGGTGCGCCGGTTGCGTCCCGACGTCGCCTTCGGCGCCGATATCATCGCCGGCTTCCCGACCGAGGAGGACGGCATGTTCGTCCGCTCGCTCGATCTAGTGGAGGAATGCGGCCTGACAACGCTGCACGTCTTCCCGTTCTCGCCGCGTCCCGGCACCCCGGCGGCGCGCATGCCGCAGGTCGCGCGAGACGTCGTCAAGGAGCGCGCCCGTCGCCTGCGCGAGAAGGGTGAAGCGGCGCTGCGCCGTCATCTCGAGGGCGAAGTCGGCGCGCGCCGCCGCGTGCTGACGGAGCGCGGCGGGATCGCCCGTACCGAGCAATTCACGCCTGTCCGCTTGTCAACGCCGGCCGCGCCGGGTGAAATTCTCGATCTCACGATTGCCGGTCACGACGGCAGCCGGCTGCTGGCCGCCTAGGGGGAGCCATGAGCGATCACCTGATCACCACGATGGAGCAGCTTCAGGCGCTCTACGGTGACAAGAATCCGAATTCGATCATCAAGGAGCTCGACCGCATCAGCGGCGGCTACCGTAAGCTGATCGAAGCCGCGCCCTTCGTCGCTGTCGCCACCTCGGGACCCGAAGGCCTCGACTGCTCGCCGAAAGGTGACGCGGCCGGCTTCGTCCGCATCCTCGACGACAAGACGCTCGCCATTCCCGACCGGCCTGGCAACAACCGGCTCGACGGCTTCCGCAACATCGTGCGCGATCCGCGCGTTGCGCTGCTGTTTCTCATTCCCGGCGTCGGCGAGACTTTGCGTGTCAACGGCCGCGCCGAGATTTCCGTCGAGCCCACGCTGATGCAGAGCTTTATCGTCAACGGCAAGCTGCCGCGCTGCGTGATGATCGTGCACATCGAGAGCGTCTACTTCCACTGCTCTAAGGCGATCGTTCGCTCGAAGCTGTGGGACGAGGCGACCAAGGTCGATCGCAAGAGCTTGCCCTCGACCGGCACCATCCTTGCCGAGCTGAGCCAGGGCAAGGCCGGCGGCGAGCAGTACGATCGTGAGGCGCCGGAAAAGATCAAAGCGCAGCTCTATTAACGGCCCTCATCCCGAGAGGAGCCCGCGCCGCGGGCGTTTCGAAGGATGGCCACGACTACCTCGTGCTTCGAGATGCGGCCTTCGGCCGCTCCTCAGCATGAGGACTGGACTCACTCCCTCCACCCGCACTTCATGAGCAGCTCGCGCATGTGTGGGGGCACCGGCGCCTCGACCTTCACCGGCGGCCTGTTCTTCGAGATCGGCACCGTGACTTCGCGCGCGTGCAGGTGCAGCGACGGCCCACCCGAAGAAACGGAATTGCGGGACGCGCTGCCGTAGATCGTATCGCCGACGATCGGAAAGCCCATCTCGGCGCAGTGCACGCGCAACTGATGCGTCCGCCCGGTCAGCGGCTCGAGCGCGAGCCATGTCAGTCCGTCGCCACGCCCCATCACCTCCCATGTCGAGGAGGACGGCAGGCCGTGCGGGTTGGCCTTCATCCACCAGCCGCGAGCCTCGTCGCGCTTGGATAGCGGGATATCGATGCGGCCTTCGTCGTCCTTGGGTCCGCCTTCGACCACAGCCCAGTAGGTCTTGCCGACCTTGCCCTGCTTGAACAGCTTGCCGAGGAGTGCCAGCGCCTTGCGGTGGCGGCCGAGCACCAGGCAGCCGGAGGTGTCCTTGTCGAGCCGGTGCGCGAGCGCCGGTGCGCGCGGCAGGCCGAAGCACAGTGCGTCGAAATGCGCATCGAGCGCATCGCCGCCTTTCGGCCCGCGATGCACCGCGTAGCCGGCCGGCTTGTCGATCACCAGCATCAGCCCGTCGCGATAGAGCAGGCGGGCCAGCATGTCTTCCGGCGTCATGGCGCTTTCTGGCGGCTTACTTAGATGAACTGAAACGGCTATCACGGGCGCCGCATGGACGACAACGAACCCCAAGGCAGTTGGTGGCAGCGCCTGAGCGGCGGGCTCGGGCGCACGTCAGCCGCGCTCGGTTCCTCGATCACGGCGGTCCTGACCAACCGGCCGCTCGATCGCGAAACGCTCGAAAGCCTGGAGCTCGAATTGATCCGCGCCGATCTCGGCACCGAGCTTGCCGAACGTTTCGTCACCGTGCTCGATACCTCGACCTACAAGGCCGGCATCACGCCGGACGAGGTCAAGGCCGTGCTCGCCGGCGAAATCGAGAAGGTTCTCATCCCGGTCGCCAAGCCGCTTGAGATCACCACGCGCCCTTTCATAATTCTTGTCGCCGGCGTTAACGGCTCCGGCAAGACCACTACGATTGGCAAGCTTGCCGCGCGCTTCCGCGCTGAAGGCAAGAGCGTGATGCTGGTCGCCGGCGACACTTTTCGCGCCGCGGCGATCGATCAGCTCAAGATCTGGGGCGAGCGCACCGGCGCCACCGTCGTGGCGCGCACGCCGAACAGCGATGCCGCAAGCCTTGCCTTCGACGCCGTCGCGGCGGCCAAGACGCAGGGCATCGATATCGTTTTGATCGACACCGCCGGACGCCTGCAGAACCGCGCCGAACTGATGAGCGAGCTCGAGAAGATGCTACGCGTTATCAAGAAGGTCGAGCCTTCGGCGCCGCATGCGGTACTGCTGGTGCTCGACGCCACCGTCGGGCAGAACGCGCTGAGCCAGGTCGACATTTTCGGCAAGATTGCCGGCGTCACCGGGCTCGTCATGACCAAGCTCGACGGCACCGCGCGCGGCGGCATCATGGTGATGCTGGCCGAGCGCTTCAAGTTGCCGGTGCATTTCGTCGGGGTGGGCGAGGGCGTCGATGACCTTGCGCCTTTCACCGCGCGCGACTTTTCGCGCGCCGTGATGGGATTGCAATAGTCTGCGATCGCGCTAGAAGCCGCCCATGCCGAAGAAGCCGCCGCTCAACCCCTTCCTCAAGATGGTGCTCGATATCGGGCCGCTGGTCTTGTTTTTCGTCGCCAATTCCCGGTTCGGCATCTTTATGGCGACTGCGGCTTTCATGGTGGCGGTGCTGGCGGCGCTCGCGGTGTCCTACGCGGTCACCCGGCACGTCGCCATCATGCCGATCGTCACTGCGGTGATCGTGCTCATCTTCGGTACGCTGACCTTGGTGCTGCACAACGAGACCTTCATCAAGCTCAAGCCGACCATCATCTACCTACTGTTCGGCGGCACCCTGGTCGGCGGGCTACTGTTCGGCAAGTCGTTCCTCGGCATCGTGTTTGATTCCGTGTTTGACCTAACCGACGAGGGCTGGCGCAAGCTGACGTGGCGCTGGGCCTTTTTCTTCCTCGTGCTCGCCGTGCTCAACGAGATCGTATGGCGCAACTTCTCGACCGATACCTGGGTCAGCTTCAAGCTGTTCGGCGTCGTGCCGCTGACGCTCCTGTTCGGCGCGCTGCAATATCCGTTGATGATGAAGTACAGCGTGGAAAAGAAGAGCTAGCGCGCGAGCGCGTTCTGGATTTCCGGCTCCAGCACCGTGCCAACGTTGTCCGCGGTGATCGGGCCGACCAGTTTGTAGGCGATGCGCCCGTCGCGACCGATCAGATAGGTTTCCGGCACGCCGTAGACGCCCCAGTCGATAGAAGCGCGGCCGCTCTCGTCGCGGCCGGTGGCGGCAAACGGATTGCCGTAGCGGTTGAGGAAGCGTCGCGCGTTGTCTTCGGTGTCTTTGTAATTGATGCTGACGAGCTGGATGCGCGGGTCCTTGCCGAGCGCCGCGAGGAACGGCACCTCGTCGTGGCACGGCACGCACCACGAGGCCCACACATTGAGCACCGTGACGTGGCCGGCGAACGCCGCACTGTTCAGTCCTGGCACAGGCCTGCCGTCATGCTCGACGCCGGGAAGGGCGGGTAACTCGGTGCGCGGCGCCGGATGACCGATCAGCGCCGAGGGCAAGAGATTCGGATCGCCACTGCCGAGCCGGTAAAGAAAAAGCACCGCCAGCGCCAGGAACATGATCAGTGGGATGATGAACAGCCCCGCCCGCCGCGCATCCCATGCAGTCCGTGCGCTCACGATCCGCTCCGCTGCGAACGCCGCGTCACGCCGCGCTCTTCGAGATCGCCGAGGATGCGACGTTGCGCCGAATGGTCGAGCATCACCCAGGCGATTAGGGCCGCGACGACGAAGACCGTCACTGCATAAGCCGCGACGATGAAATCGGCATGCGGGCCGAGGTTCATGCCGGTATCTCCTGCGCCTGCATCAGGCGCATGGTGCGCACGCGCCGCCGAAGAATCTCGTTGCGCATCGCTGCAAGATGCAGTGTGACAAACAGCAGCGTGAACGCCGCCGCCATGATCAGCAGCGGCGTCAGGATCGACGGATCGATCGCCGAGCCCCCCATGCGCAGGATCGAGGCCGGCTGATGCAGCGTATTCCACCAGTCGACCGAAAACTTGATGACCGGCAGGTTGATCGCGCCGACCAACGTCAAAATCGCAGCGGCGCGCGAGCCGCGGCCGGGATCCTCCGCGGTCCAGTAAAGCGCCAGCACGCCGAGATAGAGCAAGAAGAGCACGAGCACCGACGTGAGCCGCGCATCCCAGACCCAGTAGGTGCCCCAGGTCGGCCGGCCCCACAGCGAGCCGGTGATGAGGCAGATGAAGGTGAACGCCGCGCCGATCGGCGCCGCCGCCTTGCCGGCAACGTCGGCGAGCGGATGCCGCCACACCAAGGTGCCGAGCGCGGCGACGCTCATCAGGCCCCAGCCGAACATAGCAAGCCAGGCAGTCGGCACGTGCAGGAACATGATCTTCACGGTCGCACCCTGCTGGTAATCGTCGGGCGCGCCCATCGCGCGGTAGAGCCCGACCGCGAACACGACGACGGTCGCCGCGGCGAGCCACGGCAGCGCACGGTTGGCGAGCGTCAGGAAGCGTGTCGGATTGGCGAGATCGATGGCGGCCATGGCTGCTATCTAGGCCTCGGCGATGGGAGAGACAATGCGGCCATCGCGCTCACTCCAACCCGTGACGCAGCGCCGCGGCCGCGGCGAAGGGCCCAACCACGAAGCTCGCCAGACTGAGCGCGCAAAGGATGGTGAAAGGGGGACCGAAGGGCGCGGGCCCCGTGATCGCGGCGTTGGCCGCAGCCACGCCGAAGATTAGCACCGGCACCGTCAACGGCAACACCAACACCGCCAACAACAACCCGCCGCGCCGCAAGGCAACCGACAGCGCCGCGCCGATCAATCCGATGAACGTCAGCGCCGGCGTGCCAGCGAGCAGCGTCAGGACGAGCGCGCGCATTGCGCCGATGTCGACATTGAGCATCAGCCCGAGTAACGGCGCGATGATCACGAGCGGCAGTGCGGTGGTGAGCCAATGCGCGACCGCCTTCGCCGCGACCGTGAGTTCGAGCGGCACCGGCGCCATCATCAAGATGTCGAGCGAGCCGTCCTCGTGGTCGGTTGCGAACAGCCGGTCGAGTGCGAGTAGACTCGCCAGCAGCGCGCCGAGCCACAGGATCGCCGGGCCGATGCGCGCCAGTAGATTGAGATCGGGGCCGATCGCGAACGGCACCATCACCACGAGAATCAAGAAAAATATTGCGCCCATCAGCGCGCCGCCACCGACGCGCATGGCGAGCCGCATATCGCGCAGCATTAGGGCCAAAAGCGCGGTCATTCGGCCCCCATCTTCAGCTCGCGTGCGCGCTCGAGGCCGATCGCGCCATGCGTTGCGGCGACGATCATGCCGCCTGAGGTTAGGTGCTTGCGCATCAAGTCGGCGAGGCGCGTCTGCGAGGTGGCATCGAGCGCCGAAGTCGGCTCATCGAGCAGCCAGATTGCGCGCGGCACCGCGACAAGCCGCGCGATCGACAGCCGCCGCCGCTGCCCCGCCGAGAGGTAGCCCGCCGGCAGGTCGGCGAGCGGTGCAAGATCGACGGCATCGAGCGCCGGCTTGATGTCGAGCGACGAGGGGCCGAGGAATTCCGCCCAGAAGCCCAAGTTCTCAGCGACCGTCAGACCCGGCTTCAGCGCGTCGAGATGGCCGAGATAGTGCGCCTGTTCGCCGATCGAGGCCTCGGCGTCACCGCCCTCGAGCGAAAGCGTGCCCCCTGCGATGCGGACCAGTCCGGCGACCATGCGCAGCAACGACGACTTGCCGGCGCCGTTGGGTCCGGTCACCAGCAGCGCTTCCCCGGTCTTGAGGCTGAAGCTGACTCCACGGAAGACCTGACGGCCGCCGCGTTCGCAGACCAGGCTGTTGCCGTTGAGTTGCATCAGGCCGTCTGTCCGCTCCGAATGGGCGTCGAAAACCCTGAATTTTCGCGCATCTTTGGCAACAGCCCGGGTAAAAGTGGCGTCCGCCACGAAAAGTCCTTATAAGCCCGCATCGGCGGCGTATGAGAATAATTCGGGCGTAAGACCGCTGCCAAGACTGCCGTCTTTTCAATCGATTACGCCCAGACCCGCCTCCCCGCCGGGAATGGAACCGCCGCATGCCCTCTCTCGACAGTTTTCGTTGCTGCAAGACCCTCAAAGTAGGCAGCAAGACGTACGCCTATTACAGCCTGCCCATCGCCGAACGAAACGGACTCAAAGGCATCTCCCGCCTGCCGTTCTCGATGAAGGTCCTGCTCGAAAACCTGCTGCGCAATGAAGACGGGCGCACGGTAACCAAAGAAGACATCAAGGCGGTCGCCGAGTGGCTCAAGACCAAGTCGTCCGAACGTGAGATCGCGTTCCGGCCTGGCCGCGTGCTGCTGCAGGACTTCACGGGCGTGCCCTGCGTCGTCGATCTCGCTGCGATGCGCGATGCCATGAAGGCGCTTGGCGGCGATCCCAAGAAGATCAACCCGCAGGTTCCGGTTGATCTCGTCATCGACCATTCGGTGGCGGTCACGTTCTTCGGCAACAATCAGGCGTTCAAGAAGAACGTCGACGAGGAATACCGCCAGAACCAGGAGCGCTACACGTTCCTGAAATGGGCGCAGCGCTCGTTTGACAATTTCCGCGTCGTGCCGCCCGGCACCGGCATCTGCCACCAAGTCAATCTCGAATACCTTTCGCGCGTCGTTTGGACCAAGAAGGACAGGGTCAAGGTCGACGGCAAAGAAAGCGCGATGGAAGTCGCGTACCCGGACACTGTGGTCGGCGCCGACTCGCACACCACGATGGTCAACGGCCTCTCGGTGCTCGGCTGGGGCGTCGGCGGCATCGAAGGCGAGGCGGCGATGCTCGACCAGCCGCTGTCGATGGTGCTGCCCGAAGTCATCGGCTTCAAGCTCACCGGCCGCATGAAGGAAGGCATGACCGCGACCGACCTCGTGCTCACCGTGACACAGATGCTGCGTGCGCGCGGCGTGGTCGGCAAATTCGTCGAGTTCTTCGGCCCCGGCCTTGCGCACCTCACGATCGCGGACCGCGCCACGCTCGGCAACATGTCGCCCGAATACGGCGCGACCTGTGGCTTCTCGCCGATCGACGACGACACCATGCGCTACCTCAAGGATACCGGCCGTCCACCGGAAGTCGTGTCGCTGGTTGCCGCCTACGCCAAGGCGCAGGGCATGTACCGCACCAAGACGACGCCCGATCCAATTTTCACCGACGTGCTTAAGCTCGACCTGTCGACAGTCGAGCCGTCGCTTGCGGGCCCGAAGCGTCCGCAGGATCGCATCGCTCTCAAGGATGTGAAGTCCGGCTTTGCCAACTCGATGGAGAAGGAATTCAACAAAGCGTCGGAGATGAAGAAGCGCGTCAACGTCCAGGGCAAGAATTACGATCTCGGCCATGGCGACGTCGTGATCGCCGCGATCACCTCGTGCACGAATACCTCAAACCCGAACGTGATGGTCGGCGCTGGCCTACTCGCGCGCAAAGCGGCGGCCAGGGGCTTGACCGCCAAGCCGTGGGTGAAGACGTCGCTGGTGCCCGGCTCGCAGGTCGTCGCCGAGTATCTCGACAAGTCCGGCCTGCAGAAGGATCTCGACAAGCTCGGCTTCAACCTCGTCGGGTTCGGCTGCACCACGTGCATCGGAAATTCCGGCCCGCTGCCGGCGGAGATCTCCAAGACCATCAACGACAACGATCTAGTCGCGGCCGCCGTGCTGTCCGGCAACCGTAACTTCGAGGGCCGCGTCAACGCCGACGTGCGCGCCAACTATCTCGCCTCGCCGCCGCTAGTGGTTGCCTATTCGATCGCCGGCTCGATGCAGGTCGACGTCGCCAAGGAGCCGCTCGGGACCGATCAGAAGGGCAAGAAGGTGTTCCTCAAGGACATCTGGCCGAGCAACAAGGAGATTGGCTCTTTCGTCTCAAAGAACGTCACGCGCCAGGTCTTCGCCAAGCGCTATGCCGACGTTTTCAAAGGCGATGCCAACTGGCGCAAGATCTCGGTGAAGGGCGGCGTCACCTACAATTGGGACAAGAAGTCCACCTACGTGCAGAACCCGCCCTATTTCGAGGGCATGAAGAAGCAGCCGACGCCGCTCGAGGACATCGTCGATGCGCGCGTGCTGGCACTGATGCTCGACTCGATTACCACCGACCACATCTCGCCGGCCGGCTCGATCAAGGTAGACTCGCCTGCGGGTAAATACCTGGTCGGGCACAAGGTGAAGCCCGCCGACTTCAACCAGTACGGCACGCGCCGCGGCAATCACGAGGTGATGATGCGCGGCACCTTCGCCAACATCCGGCTCAAGAACCAGATGGTGCCGGGTGTCGAAGGCGGCTTCACCGTCCACTATCCGTCCAAACAGCGCATGACGATCTACGACGCCGCCATGAAGTACAAGGCGGACCACGTTCCGCTGGTGGTATTCGCCGGCAAGGAATATGGCAGCGGTTCCTCGCGTGACTGGGCGGCCAAGGGCTCGATCCTGCTCGGCATCCGCGCCGTCGTCTGCCAGTCCTTCGAACGCATCCACCGCTCGAACCTGATTGGCATGGGTGTGATGCCGCTGGTGTTCGAGGAAGGCACCTCCTGGCAGTCGCTCGGCATGAAGGGCGACGAGCAGGTCACCATTCGTGGCCTGCACGGCGAGCTTAAGCCGCGCCAGAAGCTGATCGCCGAGATCGTGTCCGGAAACGGCACGCTCAAGCGGGTGCCGCTGATCTGCCGCATCGATACGCTGGACGAGCTCGATTACTTCAAGAATGGTGGCATTTTGCAGTACGTGTTACGGCACCTTGCAGGATGATCCCACCATTTGCCCACCGACGTGCGGCAAAATGCTCACCTTGAAGTGAGTGGCGGGTGATCGCGGGAGGGGCCTATAAACCCGGGCGGTCGGGCGTTGGGGATTTGCGAGATACCGACACATGAGCTGCCGACACCTCGTCTTCGCCGCCGCCTTCGCCGGCACCGCGCTCGCCACGCCCTGCGTCGCCGGCGAACCCCGCGCCGTCATCGAGCTTTTCACCAGCCAAGGCTGTTCGTCCTGCCCCGCCGCCGATAAGCTGATGGGCGAACTCGCGCAGGACTCTTCGCTGGTGACTATGAGCCTGCCGGTGGACTATTGGGACTATCTCGGCTGGAAGGACACCCTGGCTCTGCACGGCCACACCAGCCGGGAGCGCGCCTATGCCACCGCGCGCGGCGACCGTGAGGTCTACACGCCGCAGGTCGTCGTCAACGGTCTCGTCCATGTGCTCGGCAGCGACAAGGCGGCGATCGAGAATGCGATCGCGCAGACGCGCGACGCCAAGCCACTGACGCTGCCGGTCAACGTGACTGTCGCCGATGAAACGGTGACAGTCGATGTGCCGGCCGCCACTGACAATCATACCAGCGGTGAGGTCTGGCTCTGCCCGATCACCCGCAAGGCGGAGGTCGTCGTCGGGCGCGGCGAGAACCGCGGCCGCACGCTGAACTACTACAATGTTGCGCGGCGCTGGGTGAAACTCGGCGACTGGAATGGCGAGGCGCAGAAATTCTCGCTGCCGGTCAGCAAGCTGCCTGACGCTGACTTTACGCTGCAGGACGTCGACCACGTGACCGTGGTCGTACAAAGCGGCGTCGCCGCCAAGCCCGGCCTGATGCTCGGCGCCGCCACCGCCGCGCTCCACTAGCCACATCGCAAAACTGGTCGTTATGGCCGGGTTTATCCCGGCCATCCGCGTCTTGGTGTTGCCTCGTCAGACGCGGACGCCCGGCACGAAGGCCGGGCATGACGTTGAAGCTGTGCAAAGAAAAAGGGCCGGCGATACAAGCCGGCCGGAGGGTAATCAGGGGATTGAACCGTACGCGGAACTCATTGGCCCGGTCGGCTGAGCCCCGGGGGGCTGGGGGGCTGAGGAATCCGGAACTCGAACCGGACCGGGCCTTGAGGCAACGGTGTCGTTATCCTGCTCCAGCGTGTCGGGCGATTGACCGAAATTAGGCGTTATTGTGAGGGTCTTTAACGAGTTCGTGATCGCGGCGCGCCCGCTTTTCCCGCTGTTTCGGCCGTTTATCTCCAATCCGAGGCCTCTTGCCGTGCAGCCTGCATGGCGCGATCATGACAATTGAGCAAAGGAGGCGCCGTATGACGTTCAAGTCCGGCGATATCGATCCCAGCCAGTTCTTAGGGGGCAGTGCCCCGGCGCGCAGCACTCCGGCCCCCTTTAATCAAGTCACGTTCAGCCGCCTCGAACTCAAGCGCATCCTCGACCTCTATGGCCGCATGGTCGCCGCTGGCGAATGGCGCGACTACGCCATCGACTTCCTGAAGGACCGCGCCGTGTTCTCGGTCTTCCGCCGCACCAGCGAGGTCCCGCTCTACCGCATCGAGAAGAACCCGAAGCTGGCGCGTCGCCAGGGCGCCTACAGCGTGATCTCGGCGACGGGCCTTATCGTGCGCCGCGGCCCTGAGCTCGACCGCGTGCTGCGCGCGATCGACAAATCGCAGCTGATGGTCGTGAACTGAAGCTTTAGTGCAGCGAGCCGGCCGAGTTACCCGGCATCGCGCCGTCCGGCGGTGGCGTCGTCGCGCCCGGCCCCAAGGTCAGCTGCATCAGTGGCGTGTCGAGCCAGCGGCCGAACTTCCAGCCGATATTGCGCAGGTTACCAGCGTCGCTGAAGCCGCAGGCCTCGTGCACGCCAATCGAGGCGGCCTGGTTTGAATCGCCGATCACCGCGATCATCTGCCGGAAGCCGAGCGCGGTGCAGGTCTCGATGAGCTTGACGAGCAGCGCCTTGCCGATACCGCGGCGATGCGCGTCCGGCGCGACATAGACGGAATCCTCGACGGTGAAGCGGTAAGCCGGCCGTTTGCGATAGAGCGAGGCATAGGCATAGCCCGCGACCCTGCCGTCGATCTCGGCGACGAAATATGGAAATTCGCCGTCGAGCACCGCTTTCATGCGCCGCGACATTTCGGCCTCGTCGGGTGGCTCGAGCTCGAAGGATGCCGTGCCGTTGCGCACGGCGTGCGCATAGATGCGGGTGATGACGGGAATGTCGGCGAAGGTCGCGGGACGGATGAGCGAGCTCATGCGTATCGCAGGCTAGCAAAACAAAACGCCCCGGCACTAGGCCGGGGCGTTCACTCTATTTTGGTCCTTCAGCGATTAGCGGCGATCGCCCATAAAGCGCAGCAGGAACAGGAACAGGTTGATGAAGTCGAGGTAGAGCGCGAGCGCGCCCATCACCGCCTTGCGGCCGGCGATGGTGCCGTCGTCATTGGCGCTGTACATCTCCTTGATGCGCTGGGTATCCCAGGCGGTTAGGCCAGCGAAGATCAGCACGCCGATCACCGAGATCGCGAAGTCGAGCCCGGTGCTCTTCAGGAAGAAGTTGACGAGCATCGCCAGGATCAGGCCGAACAGGCCCATCACTAGGAAAGAGCCGATCGGCGAGAGATCGCGCTGCGTTGTGTAGCCGTACAGGCTCAACGCGCCGAACGACGCCGCCGAGATGAAGAAGGTGCGGGTGATCGACGCTCCGGTGTAAGCCAAGAACACCGACGACAGCATCAATCCGAGCAATCCGGCGTAGGCCATGAACAGCATGAGGGCCGTCGACGGCTGCAGTGTGTTGATGCGGAAGCTCATGAAGAACACGATGCCGAGCGTGCCCAGGAATAGCACGATCGTCAGCGGCCCGCCGAAGATCGCCTGGCCGAACGGGGTCAGGCCGGTGATGTGGCCGGCCGCGTCTGTGACGACGGCGGCGCTGTAGGTAAGCCACGCGACGACGCCGGTCAGCGCGACGCCCGCGGCCATGTAGTTATAAACGCGGAGCATGTAGGCGCGCAGGCCTGCATCGATCGCGACAGCCTGACCGAAGCCGGTCCGGGCTGCGTAGTTACGGTCGTAGTCCGACATCGAAGTTACCTCTCTCGTCCCCCTGGGGAGTGTTGGGTCGGCGCGGCGGCGAGCCGTCGTGCCCGTAACGCAAATCTAGTGTGCCCGAAGCCTTGGTGCCAGATATGGCGCGACCATGACCCTGCGCCATTGCGGATCGTTAATGATCCGATCGTCAAACTATAGCCCAAGGGCATTTGGCCGCATACGGTCTCAAAACTACAGGTTTCTCAATACGGAAGCGGGCTTCTGCCCGAGCGCGCTGAAGGTGCCAAAGAGCCCGAGTGCAACGGTGACGGCGACCGCCGCCGCCGCCGCCGCCAATGCCGGCAATGGCAACCAGGCAAAGCGCAAGTGCATGAGATCCGTCACGATCAGCCAGCCGGCGAGCGAGCCGCTGAGCACGCCGAACAGCGCGGTCGCGGCTCCGAGCAGCGTGTATTCGACAACGTAGGCCCCGAGCAGCCGTGCCCGTGTGGCGCCGAGCGTCTTGAGCACGACGGCGTCATAGACCCGGTGGCGGTGTCCGGCGGCGAGCGCGCCGCCAAGCACGAGCGCTGCCGCGAGCAGTGTCAGCGCGCTGGCGCCGTCGACCGCTAATACCAGGTTGTGCACGATCGAACCGATCGCCTCGAGCGCCTCTTTGACGCGCAGCGTGGTAATGGTCGGGAAGCCCCGCGCCGCCGCGGCGATCAATGCGCCCTCCTGCGCCTCGCTGCCGCCCTCTGGATAGGTGAGGGTGGCGAGCCGCGAATGCGGCGCGCCGCGGAAGGTGTTGGGCGAGAACACCATGACGAAATTGATGCTCAGGCTTTGCCAGTCGACGCGCCGCATATTGGCGATGCGCGCGGTGATGTTGCGGCCGAGCACGTTGACCGTGACCTCGTCACCGAGCTTGAGGCCGAGGCCGTCGGCGATCCGCTTCTCGAACGAGACCAGCGGCTCCCCGTCATAGTCCGGCTGCCACCAGTCGCCCTCGACCAGCCGCGAGCCCTTTGGCAATTCGTCGGCGTAGGTGATGCCGCGGTCGCTTTGCAGCACCCAGGCGGCGTCCTCGCTCGGCTTGATCTTCTCCGCCGGCACGCCATGCGCCGCGATGATGCGGCCGCGCAGCATTGGCACCTCCTCGAGCTTGGCGTCGGGAGCCTGCGCGCGCAAGAAGCCGGCGAAGCGCTGCGCCTGCTCGGACGGAATGTCGAGGAAGTAGAATGACGGCGCTTTAGCCGGCAACTCGGCCGAGAACTGCCGGCGCAGATTGCCGTCGATCTCGATCACCGTGACGAGCAGCGCGATGCCAAGGCCGAGCGACAGCACGATGGTCGGCGTCAGCGCGCCGGGCCGGTGGATGTTGGCGATGGCCATGCGCAAGGCGGTCGAACGTGGCCGCGGCACGCGACGCGCAATGGCCATCAGCGCCAGCGCGACCAAGCGCAGCAGCAGGAACACGGCGGCGGCAGTCGCGACATAGATCATCGCGACACGCCGGTCATAGGCGAGCAGCACGGCAAGCGTGGTCAGCGTGGCGACCGCGACGACAGTCAGTGCCATATAGATTTTGCGCGGCAGCCGCGGCTGCGGCGCGACGACATCGCGGAATAGCGCGCCGACCGGCACGTCATGGGCGCGACCGAGGGGCCACAGTGCGAAGGTGAGTGCCGTCAGCACGCCATAGAGCAGCGCTAGCAGTAGTTCGCCGATGTGCACCGACGGCACAATCGGCAGCGGCACCAGCGCGCTTATGGTCCAATGAACCGCGTAAGGCAGCGCCGCGCCGAGCAGAACGCCGATCACGCCGCCGAGCAGCGCCAGCAAAAGCACCTGCGTCAGATAAATAATGAAGACGCGTGTGCCGCTCGCTCCCAGAGCCTTCATGGTGGCGATGGTGTCGCGGCGCCGGTCGAGGTGGCTCTTGACCGCGTTGCCGACACCGACGCCGCCAACGAGGAGCGCGGTCAAGCCGACGATGGTGAGGAATTGCGTGAAGCGCTCGATCTCGGTCTCGATGCGCGGCGTCGCCTTGTCGCGAGTGCGGATGTCCCAGCCGGCCTGCGGAAACTGCGCGCGCGCCTGCGCGATTACGCTCTTGGTTGCGGCGTTGTCTGAGCTGTTTTCGGGCAGCCGCAGCCGGTAGTGCCAGTGCACGACGCTGCCGGGCTGCAACAGCCCGGTGGCGCGGAAGCCTGCCTGGCTCGTCAGCAGGCGCGGGCCGAAGCCGATCCCGCCGGCGAGCTTGTCCGGCTCATTGGCAAGCGCGGCGCGGATTTCGAACGTGGCGTTGCCAATGATGAGCCGCGCGCCGGGCTTGATGTTGAGCCGCGTCAGCAGCGTCGGATCGGCGACCGCGCCGAACGTGCCGTTGCGCTCGGCGAGCGCGTTGTCGACCGACCCCGGCGGATCGAGCACGGCCGTGCCGAACAGCGGGTAGGCGGCGTCGACCGCCTTCATCTCCACGAGCGCCGCGGTGCCGATCTCGGTACGCGCCATGGCGCGCATGGTGGCGGCGCTCGACACTGCGCCGCGGCGTCGCAGGAGGCTAAGCTCGTTGTCCGAGGCCTCGCGTTGGATCAGCTCGAACGACAGGTCGCCGCCGAGGATGACCTGGCCCTGCCGCGCGAGACCGTCTGCAAGGCTTGCCGCCAACGAGCCGACGCCCGCAATCGCCATGGCGCCGAGCGCGATGCATGCGATGAAAACGTAGAAGCCGTGCAGGCCGCCACGCATCTCGCGCACGGCAAAGCGCAGCGGCAACCAGCGACCGTTTGTCGGCGCGATGGCGGTGACGCTCATGGCGCGCCCACGTCGTCGATGCGGCCGGAGCGCAGTCGCACCACACGCCCGCAACGCACCGCAAGCGCTGCGTCGTGCGTGACGAGTACGAGCGTGCCGCCGCGCCGTTTATGACCGACGAACAACAGTTCGATAATCTGCTTGCCGGTCTCCTCGTCGAGATTTCCGGTTGGCTCGTCGGCGACGAGGATCGCCGGGCTCGGCGCCAGCGCCCGCGCCACGGCGACGCGCTGCTGCTCACCGCCGGAAAGCTCGGCTGGATAATGCGACAGGCGGTCGGCAAGGCCCATGGCGGCGAGCTCATTGCGGGCGCGCTCCTGCGCGTCGGCGATGCCTGCCAGCTCGAGCGGCACGGCGACGTTCTCGAGCGCCGTCATGGTCGGGATCAGATGGAAGGACTGGAAAACGATGCCGACCTGCCGGCCGCGGAAACGTGCCAGCGCGTCCTCGTCGAGCGCGTTCAGATCTTCGCCGGCGACCGTCACGGTGCCGGTATCGGGCCGTTCGAGCCCGGCCATCACCATCAGCAGCGTTGATTTGCCCGATCCCGAGGGGCCGACCAAGCCAACCGCCTCGCCAGCACCTATATTGAGGTCGATGTTCTTGAGGATATGGACGCGCGCGGCGCCGTGGCCGAGCGAGAGATTAACGCCGGCAAGCCCGATGGCGGGCGCCGGCTGGGAGTTGGCCTTCATGTCACGTCACCAGTCTGGACCCTCATATGGGAACAGGGTGGCCCGGGTCCAGCGCTTCGCGGCGGGCTTGATCGCGCTCGTTGTCGTGCTGGCGTCGGCGCAGGCCGCTGACCGTCCAGTGAAAATCGTCGCGCTCGGCGATTCCATCACCGCCGGTTATGGCTTGCCGGCCGACCAGGCTTTTCCCGCCAAACTGACCCGCGCGCTCGAAGCCAAGGGCTACGCCGTGAGCATCGCCAATGCCGGTGTCTCCGGCGACACGACCGGCGGCGGCCTCGACCGACTCGACTGGTCGGTGCCGCAAGGAACCGAAGCGGTCATTCTCGAACTCGGCGCCAACGACATGCTGCGCGGCCTCGACCCGGCCGCGACCAAGACGACGCTCGAAGAGATCCTCAGCAAGCTCGACCAGCGTCACATACCTGTCTTGCTGGTCGGTATGAAGGCGGTGCGTAATCTCGGCTTGGACTACGCGCGAAACTTCGACGCAATTTATCCGGCGCTTGCCTCGACTCATTCCGTCGTCTTTTATCCATTCTTCCTCGACGGCGTGGCCACCGACCCACAGTTCAATCAGGGCGATGGCCTGCACCCCAACGCCGCCGGCGTGGACGTGATCGTGGCGCGTATCCTGCCGCAGGTCGAGACGCTGATCGTCCGGGCGCGTGTCGCGCGGGGATCGTAAAGACGAGAGTGACCGCCATGCCGCGTCTTTTCACCGGCGTCGAAATCCCCTCCGATATCGGACAGGCTTTGTCCAGTTTGCGCGGCGGCCTGCCGGGCGCGCGCTGGATCGATCCGGAGAACTATCACTTGACGCTGCGCTTCATCGGCGACGTCGATGACACGACGGCGCATGAAGTCGCGTCCATGCTCGGCCGTGTCAAGCGCGGCGCTTTCGATTTGCATATGCAAGGGCTGACCTCGTTCGGCGGCAAGAAGCCGCGCGCCGTGGTGGCGAGCGTGTCTCCGGCTCAGGCGCTGCTCGACGTGCAGGCCGAGCAGGAGCGACTGATGCAGCGCATCGGGCTCGAGCCGGAGGGGCGCAAGTTCACGCCCCATGTGACGCTGGCGCGCTTGCGCGAATCCTCGAGCCACGACGTCGCCGAATACCTGTCGTCGCGCGGCTACTTCCGCACTTCGACGTTCAAGGTGGAGCGCTTCGTGCTGTTCTCCTCGCGCGCCTCGGTCGGCGGCGGGCCTTATGTGGTCGAAGCGAGCTATCCGTTCGGCGCTTGAGCCACCTTCAGCAATTGCGACTGCGCGTCGAGGATGATCGAGGTGATGCCATGGGCATCGGCATAAACCTCCCGCATCAGCGACAGCACGGTCGAATGCGGCGGGTCGACTTCGCCGACGACGCTGCCGAAATCGAAATGCAGGTCGGCCTCGAACTTGCGGGCAAGCTGCTGCATGCGCCGGTTATCGGCGAGGCAATGCATGTGCAGGTGCTTGATGCCGCGGTTGCGCGCGGAGAGGAGAGTGCGCTCGAGCAGCACGCTGCCGATGCCCTGGCTCTGCCACGGCTGCTCAACGCTGAAGGCCGCCTCGCCCTCGCGGGCGAAGGCGGTGCCATAGGGCCGCAGTTCGGCCGCGCCGCGCAGTACGCCATCGACGAAGAAGCCGTGCACCACGACGCCAAGTTCGGCGGCGCTGGCCGCGTGCCGGGCGACGCGTTCGTCGGACACCGCTCCCGAGAAGCGACGGTTGCGGCTTTCCGGATCGAGCCGGAGCAGGTGGCCGAGATAGGCGTCGGTCTCACCGACCCACAATTTGCGGACGGTGGCGCCATCGGGCAAAGGCTCATGCATGTCTGGTCTCCTCGACATCGTCATGGGCCCGCCTAAGCATTTCTCCCCTCGATTCTTGTCCGAATCGCTGTTTCTGGCAGTTTATATGGTGCATTGCAGCAAAAAAGCGACAAATACATGACTATTGGGAAACCCTCGTCCGCGAAAAGTGCATGCATAACAGATGCTTACCGCACTTTTTGTGCGCAGCATTTTGCGCAATATGTGCGCAGCATAAGCCGGCCTTTAGAACCACCGATTTACACTCGCTAACGATGCCCGTAGGGCTTTGAGGTCTACCCCGCCCAGCCAGTCTCCAACCAGTTTCGATGTCGGAAAGCTTCTCAACGCGCTACGCGGCGCTCATTGCGTCCGCAGAGATCGAGGCCGATCCCGGCCAGGCGCTGCTCGCCCGGCGGCTCGCAGATTTGGCCGTGCGGCTCGACCGCCACCGGCTGGCACAGAAGTCCTCGTCGCTCGGCTGGATGTTCGGACGCCGCAACAACAATGGCGAGGCCGTGCTCAAGGGCCTCTACGTCTACGGCGAGGTCGGCCGCGGCAAGACCATGCTGATGGACCTGTTCTTTGCGACCAACCCGGTCAAGCGCAAGCGCCGTGCGCATTTCCACGAGTTCATGGCGGACGTTCATGAGCGAGTGCACGTCTACCGGCAGGAGACCAAGAACGGCGAGGGCGAGGATCCAATCCGCCGCGCCGCCGCGGCCATTGCCGAGGAAAGCTGGCTGCTGTGCTTCGACGAGTTCCACGTCACTGATATTGCCGACGCCATGATCCTCGCCCGGCTGTTCACGCGGTTGTTCGAACTCGGCGTCGTCATGGTCGCGACCTCCAACCTGCCGCCGCACGACCTCTACAAGGACGGCCTCAACCGCGCGCTCTTCCTGCCGTTCCTGGCGCTACTCGAGAAGCATTGCGAGGTGGTGCGGCTCGATGCCAGGGTCGACTTCCGCCTGGAGAAGCTCACCGGCATGCCTGTCTGGTACGTACCGCCAGACGCCAAGGCGAAGGCCGCGCTCGACGAAGCTTGGCGGCGCTTGGCCGCCGGCCACGTCGGAACGCCCCATGAGCTGATGGTGAAGGGCCATGCCGTGCAGGTGCCGCAGGCGGCAATGGGCGTTGCCCGCTTCTCGTTCGACGACCTGTGCAACAAGCCGCTTGCCGCGTCCGACTACATCAAGATTACCCACGATTTTCATACGCTGATCGTCGACGGCATCCCGGTGATGGACTACGCCCACCGTAACGAGGCCAAGCGCTTCATCATCCTGATCGACACGCTCTACGACCATGCCGTGAAGTTGATCGCCTCGGCCGAGGCGCAGCCCGATGCGCTCTACACCGGCGACCAGGGCTTCGAGATGCACGAGTTCAAGCGCACTGCCTCGCGCCTCATCGAGATGCGCTCGCAGTCCTATCTTGGCCTGCCGCACGGCCCGCGGACAGGACTTCATCTGGACCCCAGCCAGATCGTCGAGACGTGACGTCTCGGTGTCGTCTTCGCGCCATAGACTGAACCGCCCCGCGCTCACAAAGCGCTGGACTCCGCTCCGCGCCTCTGCTGGTATAATGTATACAAAATGTTTGGGGGGTAGTTTCCGGGGCCGTTCTGTCACTTGTCGCAACGCACTGGAGCGTCTAACCACGCCTCGGCCGCGGTCCGCGGCAGCACTTTCAGAAGAGTTTTCCCATCATGGCGCGTAAGAAGATTGCGTTGATCGGCGCCGGCCAGATCGGCGGCACGCTCGCTCACCTCATCGGTCTCAAGCAGCTCGGCGACGTCGTGATGTTCGACGTCATGGAGGGCATCCCGCAGGGCAAGGCGCTCGATATCGCCGAATCCTCGCCGGTCAACGACTTCGACGCCCGCTTCACCGGGACGAATACCTATGACGCGATCGAAGGCGCCGACGTCTGCATCGTCACCGCCGGCGTGCCGCGCAAGCCGGGCATGAGCCGCGACGATCTGCTCGACATCAATCTCAAGGTGATGGAGCAGGTCGGCTCCGGCATCAAGAAATACGCGCCGAACGCTTTCGTCATCTGCATCACCAACCCGCTCGACGCGATGGTGTGGGCGCTGCAGAAGTGCTGCGGCCTGCCGCAGCAGAAGGTCGTCGGCATGGCGGGCGTGCTCGACAGCGCGCGTTTTCGCTATTTCCTCGCCGACGAGTTCAACGTCTCGGTCGAAGACGTCAACGCTTTTGTGCTGGGCGGCCACGGCGACACCATGGTGCCGTTGACGCGCTATTCGACGGTTGCCGGCATTCCCGTGCCCGATCTCGTGAAGATGGGCTGGACCACCCAGGCGCGCGTCGACGACATCGTCAAGCGCACCGCGAATGGCGGCGCCGAGATCGTCAACCTGCTCAAGACCGGCTCGGCGTTCTACGCGCCGGCCGCCTCCGCGATCGCCATGGCCGAGAGCTATCTGCTCGACAAGAAGCGCGTGCTGCCTTGCGCCGCCTGGCTCAACGGCGAGTACGGCATCAAGGACCTTTACGTGGGCGTGCCGGTCGTCCTCGGTGCCAAAGGTGTCGAGCGCATCGTCGAGATCGAGCTCAACGGCTCCGAGCGCGCGGCCTTCGAGAGTTCCGCCAAGTCCGTGCAAGGCCTGGTCGAAGCCTGCAAGAAGATCGCGCCCAATCTCGGCGGCTAGCATCGAACACACCGGAACGACGCCATGAACATCCACGAGTATCAGGCCAAGGCGGTACTGCGTGAATTCGGCGTGCCGGTGCCGCGCGGCGAGCCGGCCTTCTCGGTCGACGAGGCGATCGCCGGCGCGAAAAAGCTCGGCGGCCCGGTATGGGTGGTGAAGGCGCAGATCCACGCCGGCGGCCGCGGCAAGGCCGGCGGTGTCAAGGTCGTCAAGTCGATCGACGACGTGAAGAAGGAAGCGACGCGCATCCTCGGCTCGACCTTGGTCACGCATCAGACTGGCCCACACGGCAAGAAGGTCAACCGCCTCTACGTCGAGGAAGGCTCGGCGATCGACCGCGAGTTCTATCTCTCGGCGTTGATCGACCGCGAGACCTCGCGCGTCGCCTTCGTCGTCTCGACCGAAGGCGGCATGGACATCGAGGAAGTTGCGCATAAGACGCCGGAGAAGATCCTGACGTTCTCCGTCGATCCGGCGACCGGCATCATGCCGCATCACGGCCGCCGCGTGTCGCAAGCGCTCAAGCTGTCCGGCGATCTCGCCAAGCAAATGGAAGCGCTACTGCCGAAGCTCTACGCCGCCTTCACCAGCAAAGACATGAGCCTTCTGGAGATCAATCCGCTGGTGGTGACCAAGGACAACAAGATCATCTGCCTCGACGCCAAGGTCGGCTTCGACGGCAATGCGCTCTACCGCCATCCGGACATTCAGGCGCTGCGCGACCTTACCGAAGAGGACGAGAAGGAGGTCGAGGCGTCGAAATACGACCTCAACTATATCGCGCTCGACGGTTCGATCGGCTGCATGGTCAACGGCGCCGGCCTCGCAATGGCCTCGATGGACATCATCAAACTCTACGGCATGACACCGGCGAACTTCCTCGACGTCGGCGGCAGCGCCACCAAGGACAAGGTGACCGCGGCGTTCAAGATCATCACCTCCGATCCGAACGTGAAGGGCATCCTCGTCAACATCTTCGGCGGCATCATGAAGTGCGACGTCATTGCCGAAGGCGTGGTCGCGGCGGTCAAGGAAGTCGGGCTGAAAGTGCCGCTTGTCGTGCGGCTCGAAGGCACCAATGTCGAGCTTGGCAAGAAGATCATCAAAGAGTCGGGCTTGAACGTCACATCCGGCGATGACCTCGACGACGCCGCACAGAAAATTGTCGCTGCTGTGAAGAAGGCCTCCTGATGTCCATCCTCATCGGCAAGAACACCAAGGTCATCTGCCAGGGCTTCACCGGCAAGAACGGCACCTTCCATTCGCAGGCCGCGCTCGACTACGGCACCAAGATGGTTGGCGGCACCTCGCCGGGCAAAGGCGGCTCGAGCCACCTCAACCTGCCGGTGTTCGACACCGTCGCCGAAGCCAAGGAAAAGACCGGCTGCGATGCATCCGTCATCTACGTGCCGCCGCCCGGCGCCGCCGATGCCATCTGTGAAGCGATCCAGGCCGAGATCCCCCTCATCGTCTGCATCACCGAAGGCATCCCGGTGATGGACATGGTGAAGGCGAAGCGCGCGCTGTCGGGCTCCTCGTCGCGGCTGATCGGGCCGAACTGCCCCGGCGTGATGACCGCGGGCGAGTGCAAGATCGGCATCATGCCGGGCAACATTTTCAAGCCCGGCTCGGTCGGCATCGTGTCGCGCTCTGGCACGCTGACCTACGAAGCGGTGTTCCAGACCTCGCGCGAAGGCCTCGGCCAGACTACGGCCGTCGGCATCGGCGGCGATCCGGTCAAAGGCACCGAGTTCATCGACATGCTGGAGATGTTCCTCGCCGACCCCAAGACGACCTCGATCGTCATGATCGGCGAGATCGGCGGCTCGGCCGAGGAAGATGCCGCCCAGTTCCTCAAGGACGAGGCCAAGCGCGGCCGCAAGAAACCGATGGTCGGCTTCATCGCCGGCCGTACTGCGCCGCCGGGCCGCCGCATGGGCCATGCCGGCGCCATCATCTCCGGCGGCAAAGGCGACGCCGAGTCCAAGATCGCGGCGATGGAATCGGCCGGCATCAAGGTCTCGCCATCGCCCGCCCGAATCGGCAAAACACTGGTAGAAGTGCTGAAATCGTGATTCAGCGCTTAGGTCTTTTGTAGACTTACAGACGTCATAAATAGCGTTACAACGACATCCGCCGGGCGGGGTGGGCCAATTTGGGCCGCCGCCGCAGCCGCGGGGTTTCCCAGGCCCCGCAAGGATAGAAAGCCTCATGTCCCGCCAGGACGCCAACGCAGTCTTTGCCCGCACCTCATTCCTCTATGGCGGTAACGCCGCCTACATCGAAGACCTCTACGCCCGCTACGAGAAGGATCCGAACGCGGTCGATGCCGAGTGGCGCGCCTTCTTCCAGGGCCTGAAGGACACGCCTTCCGACGTCGCCAAAAGCGCGCAGGGCGCCTCATGGCGCAAGCCGAACTGGCCGCTCCGACCCAATGACGATCTGGTCGCTGCGCTCGACGGGCAGTGGGCCGAGACCGAGAAGAAGCTCGGCGAGAAGATTTCTGCCACGGCGCAGGAAAAGGGCGTCGAGCTTTCTTCCGCCGACGTTATGCAGGCGACGCGCGATTCGATTCACGCACTGATGCTGATCCGCGCCTACCGCATTCGCGGTCACTTCCACGCCAAGCTCGATCCGCTCGGCATCCAGCGGGAGCCGGACGAGGCGGAGCTCGATCCGAAGTCCTACGGCTTCACCGAAGCAGACCTCGATCGGCGCATCTTCCTCGACAAGGTGCTCGGCCTCGAATTTGCGTCGATGCGCGAGATCGTCGCC
>Ga0187779_10000180_pt1 | contig 46557 bp, 45 predicted proteins | sample 1015_Q2_SP10_10__FD_132435 | JGI IMG/M metagenome (GOLD analysis project Ga0187779, IMG submission 132435) | Tropical peat soil microbial communities from peatlands in Department of Meta, Colombia - 1015_Q2_SP10_10_MG | ecosystem: Environmental > Terrestrial > Soil > Wetlands > Peat | place...
AGCCTGAACCCACGGCACTCTCCCATCGGGAATCGCGATTCCCAATTTGTTCTAAGAAAAAAAAAGAACGTCGGATGCCCCAGCCCTATCGTCGGCTTCTTGACGATAGGCTGGGGATTTCCCAAAGTCCGGTCCACCAAGCCGGAGAAAGGCCCCCTCAACGAAACCAACCCGCCAAGCCCCGAAGGGCGACTGAATGTAGCCCGGCACGAAGTGCCGGGAATGGAGACAACAACAGAGCCTTCCTCTCTTCCGCAGCTGATAACCCCGAACTGCCAGGGACGGCCCGCTCGTACCCGCCGCTTTGCATTGCGTCCCAACTGGGACGTAATGCCGCATACTCCCGTGATTACCGTTTGTGGCAGCGTGCGTCCATATGTGCGCATGCCTCGAACGCTCCTGCTCGCACTCTGGCTGTTCACGCTGGCCGCGCCCGCCAGCAGTCAGACCGAGCGAAAAGTCACCCAGCTGGCCGATGGTGTTTACGAGATCCAGCACCAGGATCTGCAGGATGGCTCTGCCAGCGGTAACACCACGGTCATCATCGGGGAGCGCCAGGTCTTTGTGGTCGACTCCTGCTTTCTGCCCTCGGCGGCGCTGGAAGATATCGCCCAGATCCGCCAGTGGACTGATAAGCCGGTCAGCTTTCTCCTCAACACGCACTTTCACAACGACCACAACTTCGGCAACCGCGTGTACATGGATGCCTTCCCGGCACTGACCATCATCGCCCACGCCGCGACCAAGAAAGAGATGGACCTCTTCGGGCCCGGCTCTCTGGGCCGGGAAGAGAAGGGCGCGGCCTATCTGCAGCAGGTGCTGGAGACGGGAAAGACCAGGACCGGCCGGGTGCTGACCGCGGAAGAGATGAACGAAGTGAAGAACGCCCTCAGCCGCCGCGCCGTGGTGATGGATGAGCTCCGGAAAATAAGATTCCAGAGCGCCACGCTCACCTTCGAGCATGATTTCACCATCGACCTCGGCGATCGCGAGGTGCAGGTGAAATTCCTGGGGCGCGGTAATACTCCCGGCGATGCGGTCGCTTATCTCCCCAAAGAGAAGATCGCCATCGTCGGCGATCTCGTGGTGTATCCCGTTCCCTATATCTATGACGGCTACCCCAGCGAGTGGGTCGAGACCCTGCAGAACCTGGGCCAGCTAGACGCTGGCGCAATCGTTCCCGGGCATGGACCCATCCTGCGCGACAAGACTTATCTTTACCTGCTCCGCGACCTGCTGAAGAGTGCCGTCGACCAGATGAACGAAAAGCTTCGGCAGACCGGGCCGGCCATGTTCCAGACGCTGGATGACGTGAAAGGCGGCGTAGACCTCACGCCCTTCCGCCAGCGTTTTGCCGGCAACGACAAGGATTTGAGAGACGCCTTCGACGCCATGACCGGCGATCTGGTCAAGGTCGTCTTCGAAGAAGCCAGTTTGCGCTGACCGGGAGTAAAGGGAGGAGCTATGAAACAAGAACGTTCGCTGGTTCGCAGCGCCATCGCATCGTTGCCAGGCGTGGCGAATGTACGCCGGGTCGCTGGCCGGGCGTCGCAATCTCTCTTTTGTGGTCTTCTCCTCATCTCCGCGGCTTATTCTCAGTCGCTTGCCGTTTCCCCGGATTCCACCCGCTGGGACCTCGAGGGGCAGGCCAAAGTGGTCGATTATGCCGGCCGCAAGAGCATCATGCTCAATGGCGGCGCCGCCGTTCTGCAGGATTTTGAGATGCGCGACGGCGTGCTCGACGTGGATGTGAATACGCCCGCCAGGCGCGGCTTCGTCGGCTTCGATTTTCGCATCGACAAAGACGGGGCGAATTACGAAGAGGTCTACCTTCGCCAGCACAAATCCGGATTGCCGGATGCCATGCAGTACACGCCGGTCCTGAACACCGGCCGCAACTGGCAGCTCTACAATGGCCCGGGCTTCACCGGCGCGGTGGATATACCGAAGAACGAGTGGTTCCATCTGCGCCTGGTGGTCGTGGGCGCGCAGGCCAAACTCTATGTTAAAGACATGGAGAAGCCGGCGCTGGTGATGGATGACCTGAAGAGCGGCGTGCAGAACGGCCAGGTCGCTCTTTACGACCTGACCGGCGAGACCTACTTCTCGAATTTTGAGGTGCGCACCACGCCCGACGTGCCTTGGGTGCGCCACCTGCCGCCCATGCCGCCTGAGACGCTCACCAAATGGAGCATCTCACCCGCCTACGATGGGCTGGCTCGCGACTTAGAACGTCCGCTGACCCGCGCCGAGAGCGACACCATCAAGTGGCAGGATGTGGAGGCGGAGCCGCCGGGATTCGTCGTGCTCTACCGCTATCGCCAGGCGCCGCATCTCAACGTTACTTTCCAGAGTGATTTCTCTACGCGCCTGCAGCCGCAGCCGGGGATGAAGGTGCTCTACGCGCGTACCAGCATCGAGTCTGACCGCGACCAGGTGAAGAAGCTCTACATCGGTTACAGCGACGACGTCAGCGTCTTCCTGAACGGCGATATCCTCTACCGCGGGCGGAGCGCGCAGGCCTTCCGCGATCCGGGATTCCTGGGCATCGTGAATCCCGAGAACGACGCGGTCTATCTCCCGCTCAAGAAAGGCAGCAACGAGCTGTTGCTCGCCATCAGCGAGCTCGGCGGTGGTTGGGGCTTCATCTGCCGCCTGGTGGACGTGGGAAAGTGAGTCAACCGACCATGGTGACAAGACCTGTCTTCAGGTCATAGACGCCGCCCACGACCTTCACCTTGCCCTCGCGGACGCGGGGAGCGATAAGGGGCTCCAGGCCCTTCAGTTTGGCCACGCCCAGCTCCACATTCTTACGGATGGCGTTGGCCAGCGGGTCGCCCGGCATGGCCTTGCTCTGCGCCACTGCAGGCTTCACCAGCTGCACCAGGTCGTTGATGTCGCCCGGCAAGGGCTTGTTGTCTTTGGCCTGCTGCAGAGCGGCTTTCACCGCGCCGCAACCGCTGTGCCCGAGCACGACTATGAGCGGCGCGCCCAGTTCGGCGATGCCGTACTCGATGCTGCCCTCGACCGGTGCGCACGAAACCACGTTGCCCGCGACGCGGATGACAAAGACATCGCCCACGCCCTGGTCGAACAGAAGCTCGGGAGAGACGCGGGAATCGGAGCAGGTGATAATGACAGCCTTAGGATGCTGTCCTTCCGCGTGACCGCGCACATCGGCCGGGCTGCGCCCGGGGCCGGAGGCCGAGCCTTTTGCGAACTTCTGGTTGCCGTCCAGAAGCTGCTTTAAGCACGCATCCGGATCTGTATTGGGGTTGGCGCCTTCGGCAAATGCGAAAAGGCCTCTGGGAATCGCCAGAGCGACGCCCGCCGCAGTTGCCAGGATGAAGAATTCCCGCCGGGATGTACCTTGTGGCCTCATGGTGACCTCCACCTGATTTCGATCGTGGCTGTTATAGAACGCTCTTCCCCATACCTGCCGGCTCCTTGATTTAGCGCTGCCTCGCCATCGGCAGCATGGCAGGCTGCGCCAGCCGGAACTCCAGCAACGACTCGCTGGGGATCACCAGCTGCTCGCCTTTTTTGGAAGCCGCCACCGCCGTTCCAGCGGCTGCGCCAGAAGCGGCGCCGATGGCAGCGCCCTTGCCGCCTCCGGCGATGGCGCCGATGATCGCGCCCAGGCCTGCGCCACCCACCACCTTCTTGGTGGTGTTGCCGCCTTCGCCTTTGCCCTTGATCTCATAGGTGCTGGTAAGCAGCGGGTAGGCTGTGCCGTCAATGACGATATCGGTCAGCTCCAGCGTCAATTGCGAGCTGCCCTTCATTCTGCCCGCCGAAGAGGCGTTGGCCAGGCGGCCGTAAAGCGTGGTACCGGCCGGCGCGACCAGGCCGTCATAAGTCTGCAGATTGGTCTCCAGAGTGGCGGTGAAGCGGAAACCGGCCTTCTGCTTGCTCGAGTCGATCGCATCCACCGTCCGGATCAGCAGTCTCGTGCCCGCGGGAACGGTGATTTGTTGCGACCTCTGAGCCTGAGCTGCAATGGCGATGAAGGTAGAAAATAGAGCGATGAAAGAGACAGCTTTGCGCATTTTTCTTCTCCTGGTCTATGAAGCTTATGAATTGGGTCCGACGATAGGCAGCTCAGAATCGAGCTGAAGGTCGAGTATGAGCAGTAGCTGGCTCTCCACCTGCAGGAATCGGGCTGCGTTCGTGGCGCCCAGCGCCTGTTTCATGATGCCGTAATACCTTGCCAGCAGCTCGGAGCGCTGCCTCTGATAGTCGAGCGCCCGCTGTACCAGTTCATCGGCCTTGTCGTCGGTCATCTGGTTGTAATTTGCGGCATATTCCTTGATGTTGGCGACCCGCAGGTCGTTCACCTTGGCCAGTTCGTTGCTGTAGTCGCGGTAGATGGGCCAGAACTTGGCAGACTCATCCGGGCCCAGTTGCATGACCGCGCCCATCACTTGCACCTTCTGTTGATTGATGTCGCTGCGCAGCAGCTGGACATAAGCCTGCAGGTTCTTATTCTCGTCTGCCCCGCTCTTTGTGGGCGCCGGAGCTTTGGCGCTCGTCGCCTTCTGTTGCGCCTGCGCCATCATGGCCGAGGCCAGCAAAATGACTGTGAACAATTGCACGGCTGATCTCTTCATGACCGATCCTCCAAATGTGACTATCGTGGCCTCTTCAAGAAGCAACCAAGCTAATACACCGGCAGAGGTTTGGCAAACGTGATGCTCCGGTGAGGCGCAATGCCACGGTGAGGCGCGATGCCCGGCGATTCCCTAGCGTCGCTTCTTCTTCTCGGCAGCTGCCGCGGCGGCGCGCTGAGTGATGGCGGCGGCAACGGAGCGGTACATCTCGTCAAAGGGCGCGGGCTTGCCCGTCCAGATCTCGAACTGGCGCGCACCCTGGTGAACGAACATCTCGATGCCGGAGATGATGTGGATCCCCTTGGCCCTCGCCATCTTCACCAGCCTGGTTTCGGAGGGCGAATAGACCATCTCCATGAGATAGCGGGTGTTCAGCTCTTTTTCATTGAGGGGAGCGTCGGCTTTCTTCATGGGCATCTCGCTCATGCCGACGGGCGTGGCGTTGATGATGACCTCAAACTCCATCTTGCGCAGCGCCGCGCGGCCGACAAACTTCGATTTCGACTGGCGCGCCAGCTTTTCAGCCGGACCGGAACTGCGGTTGGTGATAAAGACCTGCGCGTTGCGCTCGCGAAGTCCGAATACGGCAGCGCGGGCCGCTCCGCCGGCGCCGATCACCAGGACACGGGCGTTTTCCAGCGGCAGGCGCTGCTCCAGCGGACGGAGCACGCCGAAAACATCGGTATTGAAGCCGTAGAGCTTGCCATCCTGCGCGCGGATGACGGTGTTGCAGGCGCCGATGCGCTCGCTCATGGGATCAGTGTTATCGAGCTGCTCGATGATGGATTCCTTGTATGGCATGGTGACGCTGAAGCCATGAATGGGGATCTGGCGGACGCAGTTCATCAGGTCTTTGATGGTGTGGCTGTGCAGGTGCAGATAAACGGCGTTGATGCTCTCGCGGCGGAAGGCGGTGTTCATCATCAGGGGCGAGAGCGAGTGCGAGACCGGGTCGCCGGCGACGCCGTAAACCTTGGTGGCGGCATCTACCTGCTCCAGGCGGTAGGTTTCACGCAGGGTGCGGGCGGCGATCTGGCCGGCTCCGGTCTCTTCGCCCACGGTGGCGGCGGCGAAGGTGAACTGGCTGCCGGCACGCACGCCGAGAATGCGGCTGATGATGCCCTGCTCGCCCATGCACACGCCGATGACCGGGCGCAGATCGCTGGTGCGCTCGAGAAACTTCATCATCACCACGTTGTCGTAAAGATTGGTGGCGGTGGAGACGATCTTGATGAAGTCGCAGGGCAGAATCCGCATCCTGGCAAAGGTCTCGTCGAGTCTCCTGGTGAGGCGGAAGTCGTGGTAACTCAAAATGAGCGCCGCCTTTTCCCGCAGCTTCTCCAGATTCGGGGCCTTAAGACGCACGGCGCTCTCCAGTTCGATATCCACCAACTGGCATCCGAGCGAGGCAGCTTTGGAGAGCACCTCCATCTCAGCGCCGACCGAGCCGCGAAACTTGCCGCCGCTCCGCGCCCGCCGGCAGGTAGCGATGGCGGTCACGTACGGATGGCTGTGGAGGAAATCCTGCAGAGCGGGAAAGACAGTACCGGGGCGGGAGAGGTAGTCGAGCCGGAACTCAAGGAAGGGATTCTCGCGAGCCAGGGACTCGGCCTTCTGCATCATCTCGGTGGGCGTGGAGCCGATGACGGCGACGCAGATGCGCGGCAGATGCTGCAGTCGCGGGTTAAAGGTAACGGGCAAATTTGCCTACCTTGAGGCGCGTCATGATACAGGGTGCGTCGGCGGATTGGCAAATTTATTGGGCCCTTTCCCGGGGCCAATAGGTGCGCTGGAAAGGCCAGCCGCGATGACATCAGGACAGGGGTATCTCATGTATTAACAGTCAGATACCAAAGGTAGCTTGCATTAGCCTTTGGCCTTTGTTAGCGTTGCAGCCGTATTACCAGCATTTGGCAGAAGGTTTCGTGTGCGCAGGTAAAGAAAGCAGCGCCCGGCCTTGCTGCTGGCGGTCAATTTCCGGAGGCAACATGAGAAAAACCGGTATTTTACTAATGGTCCTGGCCATGGCCAGTGTTCTGGCCGTGCAAACGGTGAGCGGGCAAGAGCAGACACCCGCGGGCCAGGCTCCGGCCTCGATGCAGCAGGCTGTGCAGGAGCCTCTGCCTCCGCCTCCGTCGCAGGTGAAGGTGAAAGAGACCAACCTGGTGGAGAAGATCCAGGGTCCGACGCGGTCAGATGTGTACTGCGCGGGCTTCATCAGCTCGGTGCAGATACCGGAGACGAATTTTGTGCGCGCCGGCTGGGAGACCCCGCACGAAACGCGCTTCGACGAGCCGGATTACATCTACGTGCAGGGGGGCGGCTTCCAGGAAGGCGCAAGTTATCTGGTCATCCGCAAGCTGCGCGATCCCAACCGCTATGAGGCCTTCCACGGCCAGCACACCGCCATCTCTGAGGCAGGCCAGATGTATGCCGATGTCGGGGAAGCAGAAGTGGTGCAGGGCGGCATCCGCGGCAATCACGCCATCATGTCGGTGAAGCACACCTGCGAACCTATCGTGCCCGGTGACTTCGTGGTCGCCTATGAGGAACGGCTGCAGCCGCCACAGCGCTACACGGGAACGTTCGATCCCTTCGCGCAGCCGGATGGCAAGTTGACCGGTCGTATCATCATGGCCAAGGATTTTGATCAGGTGCTGGGCACCGGCAACACTGTTTATCTCAGCGTGGGCTCCGACCAGGGCGTGAAGGTCGGTGACTACTTCCGCATCACGCGGACCTATGTGGCTGACGGCAAGGACCCGGTGGATAGCCTCTCTTTCAAGGCTTCGACGACGGAAGATACTCAGGCCAATACAGTCGTCTTCCCCAAGAACCAGCTGGAGCAATTGCCGCGCCGGTCTTTGGGCGAACTGATCATTCTAAACGTCCATCCCAAGAGCTCGACGGCGATGATCACGCTGGCGATTAACGACGTCAAAGTGGGCGATGGCGTGGAGATGTTCGAACCGCCGCCACCGCCGCCACCGCCACCGCCACCTATGGCGACGACGCCGACCATCACCTGCACGGCGACGCCGGATTCTGTGCACAAGGGCGAAAGCTCAACCATCAACTGCCAGGCGGCGAGTCCGGACAACCATCCCATCTCGATCTCCTTCGCCACTACGGCCGGCAATCTGACGCCGCGTGACAACAACGCGGTGCTGGATACAGCACAGATCGCGGCTCCGGCGACGGTGACGGTGACGGGCACGGTCACCGATGACCGCAATCAATCGGCCAGTTCTGCCGCGGGCGTGACTGTGCAGCCGCCGGCTGCGCCCCCGGCGCCGACCTCGCAGAGCATCAGCTTCAAGCGAGGCAGCGCATACGTGGACAACAAAGCCAAGGCCATCCTCGATGGCGTTGCCTTGCAACTGCAGCAGGCGGCAGATGCCACTGCGGTAGTGATCGGCCACTCCGGCAAGGGCGAGGCGAAGTCGCTGGCGATGAAGCGGGCGGCCAACGTGAAAACGTACCTGACGCAATCGAAGGGCATCGACCCGAAGCGCATCGAGACACGCACCAGCACGGCTCCAAGCATGGAGGCCGAGGTCTGGGTAGTCCCAGCCGGCGCAACCATCCCCGGAGATGCGGCGCCTCCGCCGACCCAGTAAAGCAGGTCGTTGAGAAAGCTCGAACGGCGCATGAGAAATCATGCGCCGTTCCTGTCTGGCGAGAAGCTAGCTTCGCGAGGCGTCCACGGGAGCAGGAGCTACCGCATCGCGCTTGCGGCGGCGCAGAATGAATGGACGCCGCTGGCGGCGTTCGACGCGGCGGTGAATCTTCATCCAGAAGCCGACGAAGTAGTCCACGGCCGAGGCCAGCGAGACCACCAGCATGAACCAGATGGCCCATACGGCGATGCTGTGAATGGGAAGGCCGAAGGGCAAGCCGAGAGCGCGCAAGCTCCACCACTGCCAGCGGTGCTCGAGGATGGCGGCAATGACCGAGACGATCTGAACATTCATCTTGAACTTGCCGAGGTCGCTGGCCTCGATGGTGAAGCCCTCAGAGGCGGCGATGGAGCGCAGGCCGCTGACCAGAAACTCGCGGCCGATGATGACGACCGCCACCCAGGCGGGCACAATGCGCGGATTGAATTGCACCAGAGTGACGTAAGCCGCCGTGACCATCAGCTTGTCGGCGAGAGGGTCAAGCAGCGTGCCCATGGCGGTTATCTGCCCGCGTTTGCGGGCCAGATAGCCATCCACGCCGTCGGTGATGGAGGCAAGCAGGAAGAGAGCTGCGGCTGCCAGCTCCTTTTCACCGTTCTGGCTGTTGAAGAAGCTGCCGGAGAGGATCCAGATGAGGACTGGAATACTGGCAATGCGCGAGAGCGTGATGTAGTTGGGCAGATTCACGAAATGCAACGGCTCGCCCGCCGCGACCGACCCAAAACGGATTATCCCTCAGTCGGCGAGCAATAGCCAGAAGTTCATCATTCTGTTGCGTGCCGCAAAAAAACAAAGGCGCCTGACTTGCCGGCGCCTGGAGAGACTACGCGTAAATGCCGCGCTGCTTGATGGTAAAGGCCACGCGATCGATGGCCAGCATGTACGCGGCAATGCGGTTGTTGACGTTGTGCGTATCAGCATAGCGGACCACATCTTCAAACGACTCTTTCATGATGTGCTCCAACTGCTCGTTGACCACGGCTTCTTTCCAGAAATATCCCTGGCGGTCCTGCACCCATTCGAAGTACGAGGTGGTGACGCCGCCGGCGTTGGCCAGAATATCCGGGATCACAAAAACCTTCTTGTCTGCCAGAATATCGTCGGCGACGGCGGTGGTAGGGCCATTGGCGCCTTCCACCAGGATCTTGCACTGGAGCTGGTCGGCGTTCTTGCTGGTAATGACGTTTTCTGTGGCGCAAGGGCAGAGAATGTCGCACTCCGAGGTCATCAATTGCGCGCCATCGGCGGCCTCGGCGGCGGGGAAGCCGTTGATGGTGCCGTTGCGCTGGCGGTACTCCACCAGCTCATCAACATTGATGCCGTTCTGGTTGAAGAGCGAGCCATCATATTCGATGACGCCGATGATCTTGTAACCGGCCTCATACATCAGTTTGGCGGCGTTGGAGCCGACGTTGCCGAAGCCCTGCACAACGGCGCGGGTGCCTTCGCGGCGCATGCCCAGCTTCTTCAGAGCTTCATCACAGACGATCATGACGCCACGGCCGGTGGCCTCGCGCCGTCCACGCGAGCCGCCCATGTTGACCGGTTTGCCGGTGACCACGGCGGTCACCGTCTGCCGCATGTGCATGGAATAGGTGTCCATCATCCAGGCCATGGTCTGCTCATTGGTATTCATGTCAGGAGCGGGCACGTCTTTTTCGGGGCCGATGAACTCGATGAGCTCGGCAGTGTAGCGGCGGGTGATGCGCTCGACCTCAGCCAGCGAGAGCTTCTTGGGGTCGCAAATGACGCCGCCTTTGGCTCCGCCGAAGGGGATGTTCACCACAGCGCACTTCCAGGTCATCCAGCTAGCGAGGGCGCGGACTTCATCCAGGGTCACGTCGGGCGAATAGCGCACGCCGCCTTTGGCCGGGCCGCGGGCGATGGAGTGCTGCACGCGATAGCCGGTGAAGACCTCGATGCGGCCATCATCCATGCCGACGGGAATGTGCACGATGATCTCGCGGGTGGGGTAGCGGAGGATCTTCCAGAGGCCATCATCCAGGTTGAGCTTTTCGGCGGCGAAGTCGAAGCGGGCGGCCTGTGACTGCCAGGGGTTGAATTCCTGATCCAGCGAGGCCGTCATCAGATGTTCCGCGTGGGTTGTGGCGCTCATGGAGTTCTCCAAGTCAGCGTATGCCACCGGGGGACTGGCGGCTGCAATACCAGGGCAATCGGAAAGTATAGAAAACGCGAGCAGTTGGAAGCAAGGGGGAAGTGGGCGGGGGGCCGAAGAAAAAAGTCCGCTAGAGTTTGATCTCCAGGCCTTCAGAGGCGGCACGCACTTTGGGATAGTAGTTGCTCGCCTCGGCGACGATCTTGTCGATCAGGGCGTCGTTGTGGTCGGGATCGTGGTGGAAGAGTACCAGTTCCTTGGCGCCGCTCTCCATGGCGATATTGACAGCCTCGCGCCAGTGGCTGTGTCCCCAGCCGCGCTTCAAAGCAGCATATTCATCGGGGAGATACTGCGCGTCGTAGATCAGAATGTCGGCGTTTTCAGCCAGGGCGCGGACGTTCTTATCAAAGACCGGCGGGCCGGGCTCGTTGTCGGTGGCGTAGACCACGACTTTGTCTTCCGTCTCGAGACGAAAACCGAGGCAGCCCTGGGGGTGGTTCAGCCAGCGCGACTGCACCACACAATCTTCCAACGCGATGCGCTCTTCTTCCATGTCGTAAAAGTTGCGGTGGGCCTGCATGGCGGTCATATCCACCGGGAAATATGGATCGGACATCTGATCTTCGAGCGCGTGCTGCAGTTTGCGGGTGCGGCTGGAAGAGTGGAAGAAGAAGTGGTTATCGCGGCTGTTGTAGAGCGGCAAAAAGAAGGGAATACCCTGAATGTGGTCCCAATGAAAATGGGAGAGGAAGATGTGCGCGTTCAGCGGCTTATTCTCGAACTCTTTGAGTAATTCTTTGCCCAAGATGCGGAAGCCAGTACCGCAGTCGAAAACGTAGAGGTTGCCGTTGACGCGGACCTCCACGCAAGAGGTGTTGCCGCCGTAACGTAGATTTTCCTGCTGTGGGGTAGGCGTAGAGCCGCGCACCCCCCAGAACTTGACCTGCACGGTCGTTCTCAGGTTTGGCGCTGCGGCGTGCTTTTCCTTCACCGCCACACTGCGCATGGCGACAAGTACACCCCCACGTGCGCAGGTTTATCCCGGCGCAGAGTAATCAGCCATTATAAATACGGATTTTAACGCCAAACCAGCGTTTTCGCAGCCACCCACGCGGTCCTGTACCTTCGAATGTACTAGCCAAATCCGAACCGAAGCCCGCCGCGAGTGGGTTTACACTAGCGGGCTGTGACCATAGGCCGCTGTTTCGTTCCCTGGGGCATGCTGTGGTTTCTGTGCATCGCAGCAGGGGCGCAGACGACTCATTTCGGCCTGCTGGCGCCGGTAGCCCAGCAGGCGGGAGTGCCGTTCACGCTGGGGATCGTCGCGCTGGATGGCACGAACACCGTGGTCACCAACTACACCGGAACCGTCAGCCTGCAGATCACTAACGTCTATACCGACCCGCCGCAATATACGTTCAGCCCCGCCAATCTGGGGATGTTGAATGTCCCGGTGACTCTACGGACGCCAGGCCCTCAAACGCTGACGGCAATCGCCCTCGCTCAAGGATTCAGCGGCAGCACGCAGGTCACGGTGCTGCCCACTCACCTCGTCCTAGTGGCGCCGGCCAATGTTACGGCGGGAGTCCCTTTCAATGTAACTGTCAATGCGCTCGACCAGAACAACCAGCCGTTGACGGCGTTCAGCGATGTGATTGGCTTTACCACGGCGGATGCAGCGGCCGCTCTCCCGCCCCCAACCCTGGTGAATGGCAGCGGTAGCTTCAGCATCGCCGCCGGCGCGGCTGGAACACAAACGCTATATGCGACTGTGATCGCCAGTAATTTCACCATCTACGGCCTAGAGCAATACAACGTGAACCATGCGGCAGCAACTCATTTCCGCATCACGTCGTTGCCAATGGCTGTATCTGGCCAGGCGTTCGCATTTCAGATCGCGGCGCTCGATGCCCTCAATAATCCCGACTCTGGCTATGCCGGTACAGTGCATTTCAGCAGCAGTGATGGAGCGGCAAATCTTCCGGCAGACACTGCTCTTGCCGCAGGTCAGGGCAGCTTCTCAGCGATGCTGCTGACGGCCGGCAATCAAGCTCTGACCGCGACCGATATCGGCAACGGAGCAATCGCCGGAAGCACGATCCTGGCCGTGCCGGGCAGCGTGTCTCATCTGGCAGTGGGAGTGCCTCCGCATGCCTATCCCGGAGCGCCGGTCCACCTCAATGTGCAGGCACTCGATGCTTTCAATCACCCGGTGCCCGGCTACGCCGGAACGGTTCACTTTACGAGCACGGACCTCGCCGCGGTCCTTCCGGCCGATTACACTTTTGCGCCGGCTGACAAGGGAGTTCATTACTTTCCGCTGGGAGCGACGCTGAAGAAGGGCGGTATGCAGACCATCACCGCCACGGATTCGGCGGGACCGTTCACTGGCAGCGGCCCAGTGAAGGTAGGGCCGAAGGCGGGATGCTTCCTGGCGCCGCTGGATCTGATGGAAGGCACGCATCCCTTTGCTGTGACCACGGGAGATTTCAATCTTGACTCCAAGCCTGACATCGCAATCGCTAACAACCAGGGCAGCGATCCGCAGCCTGGCGCGGTGCTGGTGATCGCGGGCAATGGTTCTCAGGCGTTTCCGGCAGCACAGAGCTTCAGCGCGGGCTTCGATCTGTTCGGGATCGTTGCGGGGGATCTGAATGGCGATGGGAAGCCTGATCTCGCAACCACTGACTTTGGTGTTCCCTGGGAGCCTAAGACGGTCAATGTGCTGCTGGGAAATGGAGATGGTTCCTTTCAGCCCTCAGCTGATTACCGAGTCGCAGGAGTGCCGGCAGCAATTGCGATTGCAGATCTGAATCATGATGGCGTAGCCGACCTGGTAACAGCCGATTGGGCGCAATTTGGCGCCGACATTCTTCTGGGAAATGGGGACGGAACTTTTCAAAGCACAACCGTAGTGAACATGGCCAACTCCACCTACAACAACACATATGGCATTGCGGTGGGCGACCTGAACGGCGACGGTATCCCCGACCTGGTGGCTGCCAACCTGATTGGTCAATCGGCAGGTGCTATCGGCATTGCAATGGGAAATGGCGACGGGACCTTTGCTCCAGCAACTTACCTCCAGGACGGGGGGAACGGTCCCTTTCAGGTGCTGCTGGCTGATCTGAATGGCGACGGCAGGCTGGATATCGTTGCCGCCAACATTTATGACGCCAGCGTCAGCGTTCTGCTGGGAAACGGTGATGGCACCTTTCAGGCGCCTCTCCGCATCTTTGACAGCTGCTGCGGCGCTTACAATATTTTCCTCGCCGACGTGAACAATGATGGCCAGCTCGATCTGGTCTCAGCCGCGAACAACTTGGGGAATTCGAGTGTGCGCTACGGCAACGGCGATGGCACGTTTCAGGCCGCCCAACCGCTGCCGCTCTTCATCGAGGACGTCAGTGTTGCCGATTTCGACGGCGATGGTACGCAGGATATCGCCGGTGTATACGGAACGGCGAGCCTGCAACTACTTTTCAACCAGAATTGCGCCGGCCCGGCGACGCATCTGGCTGTGGCCGCGCCGGCGACAGTGAGCTCAGGATCAGCGTTTGACCTCATGGTAAACGCGCTGGACCAATTCGAATTGGTGGACAACCACTATGTGGGAACTGTTCACTTCACTTCCACCGATCCCAGGGCAGTGCTCCCGCCAGACTACACGTTCGTGTCGAATGACAAGGGAGCGCATACCTTCGCTTCAGGCGGGCGCCTGTTCACCTTTGGCCCACAGACCGTCACAGCGACAGATGTCGCCGATCCGAGCATCAGCGGAGTCTCGGGAGCGATCGGGGTAGGCGCCGCGGTGACCTCAGTCACGCTCACATCTTCGGCGAACCCTGCTCACTTTCGACAACTGGTCACTCTGACGGCAACAGTCGGTTCGCCCGGCGGTACTCCGGCAGGAACCGTGATGTTTATGGATGGCGCAAAGATGTTGGGGAACGTGCTGCTCTCAGGTGGAGTTGCGACGCTGCAGACGGTATTGGGCGAGATAGGGCCGCATGCGCTGGCGGCGAGCTTCTCCGGCAGTGCAAACTTTCTGGGGAGCTCATCGCCAACACTGGTGGTCAACCGAACGCCTCAGCCACGCTAGACACCTGTCTCTCTTGCGGCTTTCTATAATCCATTGGTAGGATTTTGACGCCAAACCAGCGTTCTCGCAGCCATCCACGGGGTCCACGTACTCTTGGATCTACTCCCTCGCCGCTGACTCGAACCGGGTGCGCCAAGGTTAGACTAGCGGCCGGCGTGAAAGGTCTGGGCCGGTGGCGCCTAACGTTGGATGGTGCTCCAGTCCGGCCCGGCGGGGCGGGGGCGGAGATCGCCATTCTGGCCTTTCCCCGTGTCCAGCCTGCGCTAGCCGTCGCCGTGCAGGATGGCAACAATAAAATGGTCAAAGTCTGCCATGGATTTCAAGCAGAGAAGATTCCACCAGACGACTCGACGAAGGAGAACACATGCAACGCATTGTGGGAGTGCTGTTGTTCGCAAGTCTGTTGATGGTGCTCACGGGCTGCGCCTCGTATGCGCCTAACGCGGGACACGAGGTTGTGCTTATCGAGAAACCGCTGATCTTCGGGCATGGAGGGGTTGACACTGAGCCTGTCCGCACAGGGCGCACATTCACTGCGTTCACCACCGATGGTATCGACGTCAATATGCAACCGCAGAAGTTCGAAGTCCTGATGCCGGATACGATGACGTCGGACGGCGTACCCATCGAATTCCACGCCATCATGCTGTTGAAGGTGACGAACTCGGTGAGCTTGATCAAGAACTTCGGTCCCGACTGGTACTCCAACAATCTTGAAGAGCCTTTCAAGACAATGGTGCGCCAAGCAGTGCGCAAACGTGGCATGAACGAGACTGCCATTAGCACGACAGCACTGGACCAGATCGACGGGGAAATCCATGACCAGCTGGCCAGCTTTATCAAGCAGAAGAACCTCCCGGTTGAACTGGTAACGATGACGGTCGGCAGAGCGAATCCGCCGGACAGCGTGAAGCACCAGCGCATCGAGACCGCCACACAGGAGCAGCGTATCCAGACAGAGCAACAAACGAAACTCGCAGAGGACCAGCGCAAGATGGCTGAGCAAAGCCGCGCTGCTGCCGACAACGCCTACCGCGAAGCAATGCACCTTTCGCCTGATCAATTCATTCAGCTTGAAACCATCAAGATGCAAAGAGAAGCTTGCTCCAAAGGCACGTGTATCTTCAGCGACAGAGCGGTGAGCCCTGTCTATCCGGTGAGGTAGCGCTCGTCCGCGCGCGACTGCCACCTTCACTCGGCGTGCGTCGCTTACCGGCGGGATGGGTTTGGCGAGATTGCTTCCCATGGGGTTACCGCAGTCTTTGGGGCGCCGCCTCCATGGGGAGCATTTCGCCGGCGCTGGCCTGCCGGGGCTCAAAGCCATCCTGAAGGGCTGTTTCTTAGCTTGCTTTCTATAATCCAAAGGATGTCTGCTTGGAGTCACCTGATTGAGTCTCAAGCCCGACTTTGCGGAGTTCCAGAGATTAGCGCAGACCCACACGCTGGTACCAGTGGTGAAGTCGGTCGGCGCAGACCTGCTCACCCCTGTCTCAGCTTTTCTCAATCTCGCGGCAGGTGAGCGCGAGGCGTTTCTGCTGGAATCCGTGGTTGGCGGAGAGAGCATCGGCCGCTACACCTTCCTGGGGATTCGCCCTTATATGCGGCTCACATGCCGCCGGAGCAAGGTGCAGATAGAGCGCGGGAAGCGGCGTGAAAGCGTCAGCGCAAACTGCTTCGCCGCGCTCAAGGAACTGCTGCGCGAACACAACCCGGCACGGCTTGCGGGATTGCCCCCGTTTACTGCCGGAGCTGTCGGTTTCTTTGCCTACGACGCAGTACGCCAGCTTGAACGCCTGCCTGAGCGCGCAAGGCGTGACGTCGACCTTCCCGATTGCATCTTGCTCTTCTTCGACCGACTGCTGGCCTTCGACCATGTGCGGCAGCAGATACGCATCATCGCGGTCGCCGACGTCAAAAAAGAGAGTCCGCGAAGCGCCTACGAGCGGGCGCGGCACGACATTGTTGTGCTGGAGAAGAGACTGCACGCAGGGCAAAAAGCGCACACACTGCGAGCGGCAAATCCGGCGAAGGAAATAGACGTCCGCACGCGGACGACGAAAGAGCAATACCTGGCCAGCATTGAGCGTGCTAAGGAATACATCGCCGCTGGCGACGTCTACCAGGTTGTGCTCTCCCAACGCTTGGAGATGAAACTGAAAGCCGATCCCTTCGACGTGTACCGCGCGCTGCGGACGCTGAACCCTTCCCCCTACATGTATTTCCTGCGCACGGAAGGCCTCACAATCCTGGGCTCTTCGCCCGAAATGCTGGTGAAGGTGGAGGGACGCAAGCTGAGCTACCGTCCCATCGCTGGAACGCGGCCGCGAGGGGCGGACGACGCCGAAGACAAGCGGCTGGAAGAAGAACTGCGCCACGATGAAAAAGAGCGCGCTGAACACGTGATGCTGGTCGATCTGGGGCGCAACGATGTAGGAAGAGTCAGCGAATACGGCTCGGTGAAGGTTCACGAGCTGATGACGGTGGAGCGTTACTCGCACGTCATGCACCTGGTCTCGGCGATAGAAGGCAGGCTGCGGCCGGAGCTCGATGCCATAGATGCGCTGGCAGCCTGCTTCCCAGCGGGAACCCTGAGCGGCGCACCCAAGGTCCGGGCGATGGAGATCATTGAGGAGTTGGAACCCGTGCGTCGCGGCGTCTATGGCGGATCGGTGCTCTATGCGGACTTTGCCGGAAACCTGGATTCCTGCATCGCCATCCGAACCATGCTGGTCAGGGACAGAAGAGCGTATGTGCAGGCGGGCGCGGGAATCGTCGCCGACTCGAATCCGGAGAGTGAGTATGAAGAGTGCCTGAGCAAGGCCCAGGCACTGGTGAGGGCGGCAGAACTGGCGGGCGGTTAGCTCTCGACGCGCTTGCGAACTTCGCGAGCTGCGCTCTTTACCCGTTGCTTGACATCATCAGCGGATTCTCCGACCGTGCCGGCAAAGTCGCGGGCCCTATCCATCCATTCGGCGCTGCGCTCGCGCAACTCTTCGGTAGTCTCGGCGATATCGTCAACGGCGTCCTCATAGCGCTTGCGCAGCATCTTGCGCGTCTGCCTGCCGCTGTAAGGGGCGAGCAGCAGGCCGGTCAAGGCGCCTGCTCCTACGCCGACCAGCAGCATAGTGAGGGCGAGCCCCCATGACGGGCCATCGTGTTCACGCCGGGCAAAACGGAGATAGTCACTCATGATCTTCCTCGCTTTGGAATCCATCCAGATATTGTACCTGTTGCAGAAGGTCGCGGGGCTGAAAAGCAACAGGGAAATCGCGCAGCGCAGCCGGCTCGTGTAAAATAAATCCTTGCCCCTGTTCCCGCCGGCGCTGAGCGCCTGTGAGCGGCCAGCCTGCAAAACCAAGAGAATCAGGAGACTGTGAGTAATGGCAATTCCAGCGACCCAGATGCGTCCGGGGATGATCATCAAGCACAACAATGACCTGCATGCGGTCTTCAGCGTCGAGCACCGCACGCCCGGAAACCTGCGTGCCTTCATCCAGGCCAAGTTGCGCAATCTGCGCACCGGCGCCATGTTCGAGCACCGGTTCCGCTCGGCCGATGCCATCGATCGCATCAACGTGGATGAAGAGCAGATGGAGTTTCTCTACGCCGACGGCTCGGACTACTACTTCATGAACACCGAGAACTTCGAGCAGCTGCACCTTACCAAAGACACGCTGGGCGATGCGGTGGACTACCTGATCCCCAATCTGCAGATCAAAGTCGAGTTCTTCGATGGCAAGCCGGTGGGCGTGGAGCTGCCGCAAACCGTGGACCTGACGGTGGTGGAGACTGAACCGGGGTTGAAGAGCGCCACCGCTTCGAGCGTCACCAAGCCAGCCAAGACAGAGACCGGGCTCGTCGTGCAGGTGCCCCCGTTCATCAACGAAGGCGAAAAGATTCGCGTGGATACGGCCGAAGGGGCGTATCTTTCTCGAGCATAGTTTTTGTGGAGGCTTGCGGGTTGGAGCTTTCAGCCAGACGCTACGTTGTCCGCGGCCGCGTGCAGGGCGTGGGCTTCCGCTGGTTTGTGCAGCGCGAGGCGCAGATACTCGGGCTGAGCGGCTGGGTGCGGAACAACTTTGATGGCGCGGTAGAGGTGATGGCCAGCGGCAGCGAGGCGCAGCTGGCAGCGCTGGCCGCGAAGCTGAGGGATGGCCCGCGGGCCGCCCGGGTCGACGCCGTGGAAGAGACTGCCGCCCCGGCGGAAGCAGGGCTATCGGGCTTCCGCATCGAAGGCGCGTGGTAAGGTTGTTCACTTCAAGATCACAGATTCCCAGAGGCAAAGATGCAGGCTAAGAACTCGACTGAGTGCGACCATTTGAAACAGCTCATCCGCGAGGTGCCCGATTTTCCCAAGAAGGGCATTCTGTTTTACGACATCACTACGCTGCTCAAGGATCGCGTGGGCTTTGCCACGCTGATCGACGCGCTCAGCGAGCATTATTTGCCGAAAAAACCTGATCTGGTCCTGGGGATCGAAGCTCGCGGCTTCATCTTCGGGCCGGCGCTGGCCTACAGACTGAATGCCGGGTTCGTGCCCGTGCGCAAGCCGAAGAAGCTGCCGGCAGAGACGGCCAAGGTCACTTACGACCTGGAGTACGGCACGGATTCGCTGGAGATCCACAAAGACGCAGTTCAACATGCGCAGCGCGTCATCATCGTGGACGACCTGCTGGCGACCGGCGGCACCGCCAGTGCCACGGTGAAGCTGGCGAAATCTCTGGGCGCGGAGATCGCGGGCGTCGGTTTTGTGGTTGAGCTCGACTTCCTGAACGGCCGCAAGAAGCTCGATGGAATTGATGTGTTCAGCCTGCTGCACTACGACAAGTAGATGAAAACAGCTTCTGGCCTCCTCCTGCTGCTCTTCCTGAGCGCGACTCCCGCGCTTACTCAGCAGAACGCAGAGGCATTGGCACTGCTTCGCCGTGCCGCAGACTCCATTGACATAGCCAACGCCGGCATGAATGCCCTCGCTCTTGAGATGGAGTTCAGCAGCTACGGCCTGCGCGAGGGTGATGAGAATGGAACCTACCGTGCTGTATGGCTGGCATCCGGGAGCGGTCGCGCTGACGTAACGGCGGGCGCTTACTCCGAAACAGTGTGGTGGGCCGGCCAGAGAGCCTGGCGCCAGGCAGCCGGATACAGCCCTGTCAGGGTGTCGCAATTCGAGAAGATCCTGAATCTTCGCGAGTTGTTATTGAATGCCCTGCGGCAGGAGAACTTCAAAACGCATACCAAGAAGATCGACGGAACAAAGCTGAAGTGCGCGCTTGCGGAAAGCCCTCCCGATTTCTCGCTCGATGCCTGTGTAGACCCGGTCGCCGGCCGTCCCAGCTATGTCGAGACGGGCGGCATTGAGTATGAATTTCCCAGCTATGCGCAGCTCGGCGATAAGCTCTTTCCCTCCGGCTTCAAGGTGAGCGAGCGGGGGAACCGGATCCTCACTGGAACATTGACCCGGCTGGAGAGGTCGGTGATGCCCTCGCCGGATTTCTTCCAGCCCCCGCCAGGTGTCGTGCCCATCGCCGGTCCCAGGTGCGGTGATGCACAACTGGCGAAAAAGACGGTCCCGGATTACCCGGCGATTGCCAGGTCGAATCGAACGCAGGGCACAGTCACCTTTGGAGCGAGTCTTTCACCGGATGGAAAAGTGTCAGATTTGCAGGTCTTACAGAGCGCCGGCCCCATTCTGGATAATGCAGCCCTGGCCGCGGTGACCAAATGGCAGTACAAGCCGCTCGTGTGCGACGGGGTTCCCACCGCCGCACAGATCGACATCACGGTGAATTTCAGCCTGTCGCAATAGCGGCCCGCCCGTTTACAAGCGCCTTCCAGCCGCATATAGTTATCAGCTTGTGACTCCCCAAAAACTAAAGCACCCTTTCACCTTCGTTTTAAGGTAAATTGTGCCAAATCGGGAGAAAATCTCATTGTGAACCCCACCGCTGCACAACCGGGTGCCGCCAAAGCTAAGCCCACGCGCAAGGACTTTGTCGCCTCGTTCGCCGAGGTGGTGACTCGGTTCACGGCTAAAGACTCGATAGATAAGGTCTTGGGGCACATTCCCGAGCTGCTGGTCGAAAACTTCGAGGCAGCAAGGGCAGAGCTTTGGCTCTGGGATGAGTCATCGCGATCGGTCTACTTGACCCACGCCTTCGGCCAGGAGGCCGAGCGCCGGCGAGAATATGCCAGCTCGGGTGAGGGAGCCGTCGGCAAGGCCATCAAGTCGCGCAAGGTCCATGAGAACCTTGAATTGGCGGCCTGTGGGACCCATGATAGGGAATTCGCGGAGCGTAGTGGCTTGGCCTACGTCTCGGTCTTTCCGCTCATTGCGCGAGAGCAGCTTCTGGGTGTGCTGGCCGGCTATAGCAGCGCTGCCGCTGAGCCTGAGCTGGTCCGCTGGTGGGAGCTCTACGTAGAGATTTGCGCGGTCGCGGCGCATGAGGTCCTCAGCGAGGTCGAGAGCAAGAAGACCATTACTCAGCTCTCGCTGCTTTTTGAAGCCACCCGCCTGCTGAATTCGACGCTCGATCTTTCCGAGCTGCTGGAGCTTATTCTCAAGATCGCGCGAACCGAGGTGAAAGCAGACCGTGGCTCCGTTTTTCTCGTAGATCACAAAGCGCAGGAGCTGTGGTCCATTGTGGCTTCGGGGCTGGATCATCAGGAGATCCGCGTGCCCTTCGGGCGCGGCGTCGCCGGGCGGGTGGGGCAGAGCGGAGAATCCATAAATGTGGAGGATGCCTACACCTTGCCGTACTTCGATTCCAGCTACGACAAGAAGTTCGGCTACACCACGCGCTCGCTCATGTGCCTGCCCATCCGGCATCATGACGGGCAGATCGTCGGCGTGATCCAGTTGCTGAACAAGCAGGGCGCGAGCAAGTTCAGCCACGAAGATGAAGACTTTCTCAACAAGCTCTCTGGCCACATGGCCATGGCGCTGGAGAATGCCCGCCTGCACCGCGAGATCGTCGAAAAGCAGCGGCTGGAGAAAGAAATGGCTCTGGCGCGCCAGATCCAGCGCAGCCTGCTGCCTGAGGCGCCGCCGGTGGTACCCGGCTATGACCTGGCAGTGCTCAATGAGCCGTGCTTTGAAGTGGGCGGGGACTATTACGACTTCCTGAATCTGGGCCCGCAGACGCTGCTGCTGGTGATCGCCGATGTCGAGGGCAAGGGTGTCTCCTCGGCGCTGGTGATGAGCAACCTGCAAGCCACGCTCCGCGCCCTGGTGATGCACCTGCACTCGCTCGAGGTACTGGCGCTCTCGCTGAACGAGATGATCTGCACCGACACCAAGTCAGAGAAGTTCCTCAGCATGTTCCTCGGCCTGGTGGATACCCGCCGCAGCGGACTGCACTACATCAATGCGGGGCACGTGCCCCCCATCCTCATCAATGGCGAGACCGGCGAATTCAAGCTCCTGGAGGAGGGTGGAACCGTCATCGGTCTTTTTCAGCGTGCCGAGTACAACCGTGGCTCGGCCAATCTTTCAGCCGGTGACATCCTCGTCTGCTGCACCGACGGGATTCTGGAAGCGATGGATGCCAACGAAGATGAATACGGCACCGAGCGGCTGGCGGCATGCGTTGCCCGCAATCGGGCCAAGAGCGCTCATGGCATTGTGGTTGCCGTCATCTCTGACGTGAATGAGTTTTCCAAACGCGGCACGCACGTGGATGACAAAGTCCTGATGGTGATGAAGGTCACCAAGACTGGCAAGATCGACGCGGCGAAATCCGGCAAACAACCCCACTGATTTCGATCAATCGGAAACGATCAAGGTCGCTTCTTTCGCCAGGTAGCTCTTGCGCCGGAACCAGTCTTCCATCGCCTCTTCGAGCTTGTCGAGGGCTACCCGGCTGCCGATCTCCATCACGCCATCAGCAACGGGCAAGGTGTCATCGAAGACAGCATCGTTGGTAAAGCTGCGCATAGCGAAGTTATCAAGCCACTTCAGCGGACAGGGCTGGCGTACGCCCGCATGCTGATACTCGATTTTGATCTTGCGGCAGAACATTGGCGGGGCCTATTTCCCCTAGGCCGAGAACCTACAACTGAGACTACTTCGCCACCGGCGCCGGCCCAGCTTCGCGGATCGACTCCGGAACGTCAAACTTCTCAAAGTTCCTGGCGAAGCGGTCGGCCAGTTCAGTCGCGGTGCGGTCGTAAGCAGCCTTATCCTTCCAGGCATTGCGCGGATTCAGCAGCTCCGAGGGCACGTCTGGGCAGGTGGTCGGAATGCTCAGGCCAAACGCTGACTCCGTCGCAAACTCCGCCCTGCTGAGGCGGCCATCGAGCAGGCTGCGGATCATAGCGCGGGTATAAGGCAGGCTCATACGCTTGCCTGTGCCGTAACCGCCGCCGGTCCAGCCGGTGTTCACCAGCCAGCACTGCGCATTGTGCTCACGCAGGCGTTTCCCCAGCATCTCGGCATAGACCTTGGGTGCAAGGGGAAGGAATGGCGCACCAAAGCAGGTCGAAAACGTCGCCTGAGCGCCCTGGACGCCGGCTTCCGTACCCGCAACCTTGGCCGTATAGCCGGAGAGAAAGTGATACATTGCCTGCTCCGGCGAGAGCTTTGAGATCGGTGGAAGGACTCCAAAGGCATCGGCGGTGAGAAAGATGACGTTCTTGGGATGCCCACCGATGCCGGGAATCACCGCGTTGTCGATGAAATCCACCGGATACGCCGCGCGGGTGTTTTCCGTGTACTTGTCGCTGTCATAGTCCGGCTCCGCCGTGCCCGGTTTCAGCACCAGGTTCTCCAGCACACAGCCGAAGCGGATGGCATTCCATATCTGCGGCTCATTCTGCTGCGAAAGCTTGATGCACTTGGCGTAGCACCCACCCTCGAAGTTGAAGACGCCCCTCGAACCCCAGCCATGCTCGTCGTCGCCGATCAGACCGCGGTCGGGATCGGCAGAAAGCGTGGTCTTCCCCGTGCCGGAAAGGCCGAAGAAGAGAGCGGACACGCCGTCTTTGCCCACGTTGGCCGAACAGTGCATGGGGAACACATCGCGCTCCGGCAGCAGGAAGTTCATCACGGTGAAGATGGATTTCTTCATCTCTCCGGCGTACTGTGTGCCACCAATGAGCACGATTCGCCTGCTAAAGCTAAGAATCACGAATACTTCGGACTTGGTCCCGTCCCTTTGGGGATCAGCCAGAAAAGTGGGTGCCGCGACGACAGTGAATTCCGGCTTGTGCGATTTCAGTTCTTCCTCGGTCGGCCGCACAAACAGGTCGCGAACGAACAGGTTGTGCCAGGCAAATTCATTGATCACGCGGATGGGCAGGCGGTAATCGGGATGGGCCCCGGCAAAAAGATCCTGCACGAAAAGTTCGTGGCTCCCCATGTGTTCCATCACCCGCCGGTAGAGGGCGTCGAATCTGTCGGGCTCGAAAGCCTGGTTGCTCTCTCCCCAGAAGACCTTGTTGGCGCTGCGCTCATCCTTGACAGTGAACTTGTCTTTGGGGGAGCGGCCGGTACGCTTGCCAGTCCAGCCCACCAAGGCGCCATTGGAGGCCAGTCTGGTACCCTCGCCCCGGCGCACTGAGTGCTCCACCAGGGCAGGTGCCTGCAGGTTGCGATGCACCCTCTCGCCGCTGATCAACTGCTCCAGTTCGCGGGCTGTGGCGTCGTTGGCTGGCGAAAGAATAGACATGAAAGGCGCTCCTTGCCGGGATTGAGGGTTCGCTCCAGGATGGCTGGCGCGGCCGCCAAAGGGCGCAGGGTACTCCCTGCGGTCCCACGGCAGCGGCAATAAATCACTATTTTCTCACCAAGAGGCAGGCTTTTCCAAGCAATAGCCAATAGGGAGGCCTCATGGGAGGCAGTTTCGGCCCACTCTTGCAGTGCGGCGCTGTCAGGCTGCCTGGAGGGCTTTGAGGGCAGCATCCAGGTGATACAGCGTCTCTTCCATGGTCAGGTTGTACATCTCGCGGCCGTCATCCATGCCTGACTCGATGACCGACTTCAGGTAGTGGCCGGCGATTGCAATGGCCATCGGGTCGGTGATGACGTCGCCCGTGCGCCGGGTGTATTCCGGCCAGGCAGCATGCGACAGCGCCACCCACACGGGACGCCCGCTGGCCAGGAACTTCACATCCACGGCATCCGCATGGCGGGTGGAGATGGCCATAACGATCGCCTGGTAGATACAGTGAACCTCCTGGCCGGTCCAGCGGTCTTTGGCCTTGAAATCGGTATACATGCGGAAGAGCCAATATAACGGATGGACCTGACCAGCGCAATTGGAAGACAAGCCCAGCCTTAGAATTAGGAAATGCCCGCGAAGAGCAAGCTGCGGAGGCGAGGTCTGCAGAAGGTAGCGGGTTCGGAGCCTCACATCCTCAAAGCTGCATCGCTGGACTCCCAACCATGGCTTGTGCATGGCTTCAGTACCCGCGTCTGCGGAAACTCAAAGACATTCTCGCTTAACTATGGCAGTGCGGCCGGCGAAACGAATCGCCAGCGCTTTCTCGAGGCGGTTGCGGGAAGTCTCGCTCGCAAGTTCAAGTTGGTGGCGTTGCAGCAGGTGCATTCCGATGTGATCCATCACATTGAAAAAAGCCGAAAAGTGAGGGCCGCTGGCGATGGCATGATAAGCAACGTGCCAGGACTACTGCTGGCCATCCAGACTGCTGACTGCCTGCCCGTACTGCTGGCTGATCCAGTGCACCACGCTGTGGGGGTGTTTCATGCAGGCTGGCGCGGGACGCTGGCAAGGATCGTCGAAAAGGGCGTCGGTTTAATGCGGACGAAATTCGGTACCGATCCGCGGCAAATCGTCGTCGCCATCGGCCCCGGCATCCACAGTTGCTGCTATCGCGTGGGCAAAGAGCTGCAGGAGCAGTTCGACTCGCAGTTCCCGTATGCTGCGGCGCTCTTCCATGAGGTTGCCGACTCTGGCGAGATCGAGAAAAAGTATCCGCTGCTGTTTCTGAACAAGCGGGCGCCGGGTCACGGCGAGCCTGGCACTGAGCTTCACCTGGATTTGTTTGAGGCCAACCGGCGGCAGCTGCTCGAGGCAGGGGTCCCCGCGGAAAGCATCGAAGCCTCGCCGTTGTGCACGGCCAGCAATACTGACTTACTCTTTTCTTATCGCGCTGAGGGTTCCACGACTGGCCGAATGATGGCGGTCATCGGAATCAAGCCCTAACCCGCGTGATTCACCACGTCTTTCAACTCCTTGCTGGGCTTGAAGAAGGGGATGCGCTTGGCGGGAACCTCCACACGCGCGCCCGTCTTGGGATTGCGCCCCACGCGCGACCTGCGTTGGCGCGTGCGAAAGCTGCCAAAGCCGCGGATCTCGATCTTGTCGCCGGTGCGCAACGAGCGCACGATGCTCTCAAAGATGGTCTCTACCACGACCTCGCTGTCGCGGCGGGTCAGTTCCACTACCTGGGAAACTTCCTCGATCAAATCGGCTTTGGTCATAGTTCTGTAATCTAAGCTTTCACCGGATTTCGCGCAACTGCAGTTGACCGCTTACTTCCACAGATAGTAAAAGCCCACATGGTTTTCCATCAGCCTGGTCTGGCTGGGCAGATACTCGGAGATATCGCCAAAAAGCACATCGAGCAGAGTGCGCCTCTCCTTTTCCGGATGCACCAGCACGGGTTCGCCCTTGATTCCGACTGACTTGGCTGTCTCATCGACCACGGTCTGAAAGTCTGCGACCTTGTCGATGAGCCTGAGCGGAAGAGCCTGCTCGCCGGTCCAGACACGCCCATCGGCGATCTTCTTCACGTCCTCGACCTTCATCCGGCGGCCCTCGGCCACGGCCTGGATGAACTGCTGGTGCATATTGTCGATCAATCCCTGGATGTAAGCCTTCTCCTCGGGAGTCATCTCGCGGGCGGGGTTGCCGGTGTCTTTCAGCGCGCCGGCCTTGAAGGTGACATCTTTGAGCTTCGCCCACTTCATCAGGTCTTCATAGTTCACCCACTGGGAGATGACGCCGATGCTGCCGACAATGCTGGCCGGGTCGGCATAGATCTTGTCGGTGGCAGAAGCGACATAGTATCCGCCACTGGCTCCCACCGTCTCGACTGCGGCTACGATTTTCTTTTTCTTGGAATCGCGGATGCGTTTGACCGCAGAGTAAATCTCCTGTGAGGCAGCGGCCCCGCCGCCGGGCGTGTTCACGCGCAGAATGATGGCGCGGATGGAATCATCGTCGGCGTAATCCTTCAACTGGCGAACCATGGTGCGCGGTTCCACGATTACGCCTTCAAGATCGATCACGCCGATCTTGTCGCCGAAGGCGAACTGCGAGCCGCCGCGCCCGCCGCGGGCAGCCAGGCCGATGAGGGAGAAAACCGCGACCAGGAGAGCGACAAAGGCTGTGCCACCGAGAAAGACCCACAGCCAGAAATGCGACTTGCGTTCTTCCGTCATGGAAGGGTTAGTGTAGCACCACGCTCCTCAAGCCGGCGGCGCGATCACGCGCAGCGCGCGGGGGCGAACGCGAATCTCGACCGGCGTGTTTCCCGCGAATTCGCCGTCAGCGTAAACCTCGAGCCGGGTTTCAGTCTCAATGCGAAGTTGCTGAGTCTGCATATACTCGACTTCGGGCAGGGTGAGATGCAGTCCGCGACGGGCCACCGGCAGCAACTGGAAGCGGCGCCGCCGGCTGGCTTCGCGGATGAAGCAAACGTCGAGTTTGCCATCATCCAGGCGTGCCTTGGGAGTGATGCGGATGCCTCCGCCATAGTGTGGCGAATTGCCCACCGCAACCATCAAGGCGCGCTCCTGCAGCCAGCCTACCCACTGGCCGTGGCTGTCGCGGGTGGAAACCTTGAACTTTTCGGCAGGAAAGAGCAGGAGCTGAAAAAAGGCGGCCAGCGAATATCCGCCGTGGGCCCGGCTAAAGGCAGTCATGTTGTTGGCAGCACGATTGGCTGCAGAATCAAGGCCCGCGCCGCAGATGTTGCAGAACAGGGTCTCCTCGCCGCCGGGCGGCAGAGCGATTCCCTCGGCGAGCGGGGAGATGGCACCGACGTCAAGTTCGCGCACCTCAGTTGCGCCGATGCAGAAGCTCTGCCAGAGGCGCACGGCATCTTTGCGCGTGTGAATGCCGATGGAGTGGGCAAAATCATTGCCGCTACCGCAGGGAACGACCAGCAGCGGAGTCCTGGTTTTGACCAGAAAGCCCAGTTGATGGTGAACGGTGCCGTCCCCAGCGAAGACCAACAGCGCATCAGGTGGAGTCGCGCTGTGGGCGTCTGTGAGCGGTTCGAGAGTGACATTGGGCAGACGAAACGGCCGCAGCACGCCAGTTCTGGCGGCAGGACCGAAGACGTACGCGGCGCGCATCAGTTGTGCTTACTCTTCGTCGGCAACAATCAAACTCGTTGCCAGCGGGGAAGATTAAGAAGCCAGAGTAACCCGTTCCATGACGACTGCATCCTAAGCTCGTTTGTTCGAATCCCGAACATCTTTTCGGAAGGGCGCGGTTTCAGCGGACCTTCCGAAAGACAGCGCCCAGGCAAGAATCCGAATCAACTCTGAAGGCCCTCCCTATGAAAAGCCGGGCGCGTCACCAACAATCTTCACTCGCTTCATCCTTTTCCCTACCTTTACAGTCAGGGTCAACGGTACCTCACTCAAGACGAGGGTCTGCTGAGATTGAAGCCCGCCGTTGATGTAAACTGCATTCTCCTTGAGTTTGCGCTGACCGTCTGTGGCTGAACTCGCCAACCCAGCCAAGTGAAGAAGCTTGTCAGTTCTAACGAAGGCGGCGGGGGATACGGCTTGCTTTACCCTTGAATCAGGCTTCAAAGATTCATAATACAGCACGACCGTGTCGGCCTCTTCTGGCACTTCATTCTTCTGAAACTGCCGGGCCCAATCTTCAGACGCCTCACGGGCTGAGTCAGCAGAGTGGAAGTCTGTCACGATGCGAGCGGCGAGGTCCTTCTTCGCCTGCATGGGGTGCTCGCTCTTCTTCAGCTTCTCGATCTCAGCGAGAGAGAGGTCCGTAAGCAGTTCGTAGTACTTCCACATCAAAGCATCGCTGATGGACATGATCTTGCCGTACATCTCCAGCGGTTTTTCGTTGATGCCCACCGCGTTGCCCAATGATTTCGACATCTTCTGCGTGCCATCGAGGCCTTCGATGAGAGGAGTGGTCAGTACCACCTGCGAAGGCTGGCCGTAGGCGCGCTGCAGCTCGCGGCCGACGAGCAGGTTGAATTTCTGGTCAGTGCCACCGAGCTCTACATCGGCTTCAAGAGCGACTGAATCGTAGCCTTGGGCGAGCGGATAAAGCAGCTCGTGGATGGCGATGGGTTTCTCCTGCTGGAAGCGCTTGTGAAAGTCCTCACGCTCGAGGATCTGGGAGACGGTGTACTTGGCGGCGAGCTTGATGAAGTCGTCGGCAGTGAATCTGGAAAACCAGCGCCGGTTGAAATCAATCACCGTCTTCTTAGGGTCGAGAATCTTGAAGATCTGCGCTTTATAGGTTTCGGCGTTGCGCTCAATATCTTCACGTGACAGCGGCGGGCGGGTGGCGGAACGGCCGGTCGGGTCGCCGATCATTCCCGTGAAATCGCCGATGAGAAAAATCACGGTGTGGCCCAGGTCCTGAAAGTGCTTCAGCTTGCGGATGAGGACGGTGTGGCCGAGGTGCAGGTCGGGCGCGGTGGGGTCGAAGCCGGCTTTGACGCGCAGCGGCTTGCCGGTCTTGCGGGAGTTTTCCAGCTTTTCGCGCAGCTCGGATTCGCGGATGATCTCCGCGGTGCCCTTCTTCAGGTAAGTGAGCTGCTCGTCAACTGGGGGAAATTGCGGCATGTTTGTTAATCAAATAACCATCCCCCTTCCCCTCCGGTCTGTTGTTTCCAAAGACTTACAAGGCACAGCAGCGCCAGGCCTTTGAGGGCAAAGGAGTTAGGGTGTCAGTCTTTGATTTCAAAGGGTTTAGCATCCAGAAAGCTATGACTATTGCTCAGAGATATAATTAAAAACAATCATAATACATTCTGCTGTGGCAGGTCAAGCATTTTTTCCGATTGGCGAGAGCACGCGGCGGCCTTCAACTTCGAATTTGCCGCTGAGCACCAGGTTTATGGCCTCGGTGTAGGCAATGTGCTCCTGCCGGAGGATGCGGTCGGCGAGCGAATGCACATCATCGCCGGCGAGGACAGGCACTGCCTTCTGCATGATGATGGACCCGTGGTCGAGCTGCTCATCCACGAAGTGAACCGTGCAGCCGGAGATCTTCACCCCGTACTCCAGCGCCTGCTTCTGCGAATCGAGGCCGGGAAAGGCAGGCAGCAGCGAGGGATGGATGTTGAGAATCTTGTGGGGGAACTGCTGTACGAACCAGGGTGAGAGCAAGCGCATATAGCCAGCAAGGCAGATGAGGTCGACCTGCCGGTCATTGAGCGCCGCCGCCACTTCGGCATCGTGCTGCTCGCGCGGTTTGCCCCGGGAAGGGATGCAGACGGCGTGCAAGCCGCGTTTCTGGGCCAGGGCCAGGCCGGGTGCCTCTGGCCGGTTTGAGATCACGATGGCGATCTCAGCATTGGGGAGGCGGCCGGCGGCGATGGAGTCCGCGATGGCCTCAAAGTTCGTGCCGCGCCCGCTAAGAAGAACTCCGAGCTTTTTCACCTCATCATTCTAACCGTGAGGGGCTGAGAACGCTGGTCTGGTCAGACGTAGGTGACTTTCTTCTCGCCGACGACCACGCGCCCAATCACATAGCCCTTCTCGCCGGCACGCTCGAGAAGGGTCTGCACTTTCTTGAACTGCTTGGGAGGGACGACCAGAATCATGCCGATGCCCATGTTGAAGGTGCGCATCATTTCATCCTGCGGAACATTGCCCAGCTTCTGCAGGTGCTCAAAGACGGGGAGAACCGGCCAGGAGCCGAGTTCCACCACTGCTCCGGTGCCCCTCGCGAGCACACGCGGCAGATTCTCGGTGATGCCGCCCCCGGTGATGTGGGCGAGCGCGCTGACGTACTCGCCCTCGATGAGGCGACGGATCACCGGCCAATAGCTTTTATGCGTGCGCATGAGCTCGGCGCCGACTTTGCCTTTGATCTCGTTCACGTAGGTTTCCGGCTGGTAGCGCCCGACTTCGAAGAGCAGCTTCCGGGCCAGCGAGTATCCGTTGGTGTGGAGACCATTGGAAGGCAGACCTAACAGCACATCGCCCTCACGCACCTTCTTGCCGGTGATGATGCGCGAGCGGTCTACCACGCCGACGATGAAGCCGGCGAGGTCGTATTCGCCCTCGGCATAAAAGCCGGGCATCTCGGCAGTCTCGCCGCCGATGAGCGCGCAGTTGTTTTCGGAGCAGGCGTCAGCAATGCCGCCGACGATGCGCTCGACGACATCGGGGTCGAGGCGGCCGGCGGCGAGATAATCCATGAAAAAGAGCGGCGTGGCGCCCTGCACGGCAATGTCGTTGACGCAGTGATTGACCAGGTCGGCACCGACGGTGTTGTGGAAGTCCATCTCAAAAGCGACCTTGAGCTTGGTGCCGACACCGTCAACACTGGAGACCAGAACGGGGTCGCGGTAGCGCTTCTTGTCGAGCGCAAAGAGCCCGCCGAAGCCACCGATCTCGCTCAATACTCCGCGGGTGAAGGTCTTGTGCGCCAGATAGCGGATGCGCTGCTTGGTACGGTTGGCGCGGGTGATATCCACGCCGGCATCGGCGTAAGTGAAGGACTTCTTGGCAGGGCTCGTGGCCATAACTTCAGAGAAGCGCCCCGGGTTACAAAAGGCGGCAATGCAAAGCGGCTATTCTACCATCGTGGCGGCCGCGGGTTTATCGGGAACCTTGGACTTTTTTCCAAAAAGAGATGCAAAAAAGCCCCGCAACTTGGCGAAGAAGCCCGGGTGCTCCTCCTTAGGGGGCAAGGCGCTGGCGGCGGCAGGCGGCGGAGGAGGCAATACCTCAGGAGAGGGAACCGCCGGCTGGAGCTGCAGGTGAAGCGCGGCGATGGCCTGGATATCGGGCGGCGCCGGCTCGGCTGCATGAAAAACGAATGGTGCGGAAACTTCTACCTCAACCTCTCCGGGCTTAGGAGCTGGCGGCGGTTGAGTCTCAGAGCCAGGCATGAGTGTCGCTGCCCCTGCAGGCTGCGAGCCTAACGCGAGCTCCTGAGGGGCCACAGGGGGCGGGCATCCGCACTCCTGGCCGGCAGGAGAGGCCCCTGAGACCTTGCCCAAGCGAAACAGGACCGCCTCTGACGCCTTCACCTGGTAGACGCCGCCTCCCATCAGTTCGCTCACCACCACGGCACCGGAGTTCCCAGAACGCGTACGGACGCAGGTATTGCCTTGCGCATCGGCGCTGATGGCCACGTGAAAACTGGCGGGGCCGGCGAGCAGGATGCGGAAATCTGGAGTCACAATGCTGTCGGCGGCAGCAGAGAGAGAGTAATCGGCTTCCACGGCGCCTGTGCCCATGCTCAACACCAGGCCGCGCTGCGATCGCTCGCCGGGCGAGAGGGTCATGCTGACGCTGCTGCCCGGGCAAACGCGCACTTCGCCGCCGCGCTTGAGTTTAACCAGGGCGGCGTGGCTGCCTGCATCTACGGTAGAACCTGGCAACAGGCTCGTGCCGCTCCCCGCAAACACGACTGAACCGTGGACGCTGGCGTCACTGGCGAAAACCTCTCCCAGAGGTTCTTCGCCGGCAGATGTCGTTTGTGCTGGTGACGGCGCGGTCAGAAGTACCAGAGCGCAAAGAGCAGAAAGAAACCGCAGCTGCATAGCCCGCTAAGAGTAAATCATTCGCGCGCTCGTGGATACGAAAAGCTGTGGATAACTTCAGTAACCGAGAAAGTTCTGCAGCAGCTGGCGGCCGGAATCGGTGAGAACACTCTCGGGGTGGAATTGAACGCCCTCTACTGGAAAGCGCTTATGGCGCAGCCCCATGATGACGGAATCGCCGCGGTCATCGGCGCGGGCGGTGATCTCCAAATCCTTGGGGCAGGAAGACTCTTCGACGATGAGCGAGTGATAGCGCGTCGCGGTCAGCGGTGCAGGGAGACCGCGAAAGACACCGCGACCATCGTGTGCAATCGAGCTGGTCTTGCCGTGCATGAGCCTGGGGGCGCGGATGATGTTTCCGCCGAAAGCAGCGCCGATCGCCTGATGTCCAAGGCAGACTCCGAGGATGGGCACTTTGCCGGCGAGCCGACGAATCAATTCAATGCTGATGCCGGCTTGCTTCGGGCTACAGGGACCGGGCGAGATGACGACGTGATCGGGACGGAGAGACCTGACCTCGGAAGCAGAGATCTGGTCGTTGCGGCGAACCTCGACTCGCTCACCCAGTTCCCCGAGGTACTGGACCAGGTTGTAGGTGAAGGAGTCATAGTTGTCGAGGACGAAGACCACGAATCACACCAGCTTCGCGGTCATGGTGATCTCGGCTTTGAGCAGGCGAGAAACAGGGCAGCCGGCCTTGGCATTTTCGGCCGCTTTGGCGAAGGCGGCAGCATCGGCGCCTGGAATCCTGGCATTCACATCGAGATGGACCTTGGTGATGGTGAAGCCGGCCTCGAGTTTTTCCATGGTGAGGGTGGCTTCGGTGCTGATGCTTTCGGCGGTCATCCCGGCGGCCCCGAGCTGGCCAGAGAGGGCCATGGAGAAGCATCCGGCATGGGCGGCGGCGATGAGTTCTTCGGGATTCGTCCCCTTGCCGTCTTCAAAGCGAGTGCTGAACGAATAAGGAGTGCTGGTCAGGACTCCGCTGGCAGTGGTGAGAGTCCCTTTGCCGTCTTTGAGACCGCCCTTCCAAACTGCTCCGGCTTTGCGTTGCATGGGTCTTTCCTCCGCTGAGAATTATACCGATGCAGCCGCGGGAGCGTTCTGTGCGGAAAATTCGACGAGAGATTCTGCGTAGGGAGCGCGAGCCACGCCGCGCTCGGTGATGATGGCCGAGACCAGGCGGGCGGGGGTCACGTCGAAGGCGGGATTCTCGATCTGGACGCCATCAGGCGTGAGCTGCTTGCCGGCCATGTGCGTCACCTCGCGAGGGGAGCGCTGCTCGATGGGAATCTGGGCGCCGGTGGGAGTCTTCATGTCAACAGTAGACCAGGGCGCGGCGACATAGAAGGGAATGGCATGCTCGCGGGCGAGGACCGCGACGGTATAGGTCCCGATCTTGTTGGCTACATCGCCGTTGGCGGCGATGCGGTCTGCGCCGACGATGACGGCGGCGATCTTGCCATGCTGCATCATGGCGCCGGCCATGTTGTCTGATATGACAGTGGTTGGGATGCCGTCTTTGGTGAGCTCCCAGGCAGTGAGGCGCGAGCCCTGCAGGAAAGGCCGGGTCTCATCGGCGAAGACGTGGAGCTTCTTGCCTTGTTCGATCGCGGTACGGATGACGCCCAACGCGCTCCCGTAGCCGCAGGTGGCGAGCGCGCCCGCGTTGCAGTGGGTGAGAATGCTGCCGCTGGAGGGCAGCAGGGCAGCGCCGTGACGTCCCATGGCCCGGTTGGCAGCGATATCTTCGGCGTGCATGCGTTGGGCTTCGGCGACGAGGGCCTGCTTGATCTCGGCGAGCGGGCGGTTCTTCATCGCGGTGAAGCGGGCTTTCATGCGCTCGAGTGCCCAGAAGAGATTCACCGCTGTGGGACGCGTGGCAGAGAGCGTCTTGCAAATGTCGTCGAATTCACGGCAGAGCGCAGGAAAATCTCTGGCAGAGGACGACTTAACGCCCAGAGCCACGCCCATGGCTGCTGCCACGCCGATAGCGGGCGCGCCGCGCACGATCATGGTGCGGATGGCGTCAGCCACCTGTTGGTAGGTGGAGCAGGTGACGTAAATCTCCTCTGTCGGCAGGCGGGTCTGGTCGATGAAACACACGCCAGACTCGGTCCATTCGAGCGTCTTGATCATGTACAGCTAGTTTACCAATGTCGCCGAGAGTGGCCGCCGAAGGTTTCAGCCGCGCAAGGCTGAAAGGGGGTCTTCTTCGTGGCGCTTGATCCGGAGATGCTCCTCGCGTACCTGGGCCGCGGTAAAGATGCTGACGAAGGGAGCATTGGCGGCCTTCTCTACATTGGGCCGTCCGCCGGCCTCTTCGCGCTCCACCAGGCAGAGCACACCGACCACCTGAAAGCCGAATTCGCGCGAGGCGTTGATGGCTTCGACGGTGGAAGCGCCGGTGGTGCAGACATCATCCACAATGAAGACCTTGGCGCCTTTCTTGTGGAAGCCCTCGATGCGCTGCTGAGTCCCGTGAGTCTTCTCCGCTTTGCGGACCAGGAAGCCGTCGAGCATGAAGTGCTCGCCGATGGCACCGGGGCGGTCAGCGGCACGTCCCTGAATGCGTTGCGCACTCAGCATGGCGATGGCGGTCACGATGGGATCGGCGCCCAGGGTGAGTCCGCCCACGGCCTCGGGCTTCTCGCCGCTGTTGTAGATCTCCTCGTAAAAGGCGCGGGCCACGAGGCGCGAGCCCTCCCCGCTCAGCGTGGTGGTGCGGCAGTCGATGTAATAGTCGCTGGTAACGCCGGAGGAGAGCTTGAACTCGCCCAAGTGGAACGACTTCTCCGCCAGCACTTGCAGCAACTGCTCGCGCGGGGTGGACATGCAAGCAAGATAGCACGGATATCCGTCTCTCCTGCCCGGCAAATAAGGCTCGGAAACCGGGTGATTACCTCAGCCTAGGGCTGCAGACGCTCCATGTGATGGAAGTGGTCGGAGGCGAGCCACATCATGAGAAAGATGAACAAGTTGTAGGCCATATGGGTTACGGTACTGGCCGCGACGGATCGGGCCAGGGCGCGGATCGTGGTCAAGATGACGCCTACGAGAAAAAGCACCAGCAATGGGCCCCATGATGCCGCCAGCTGCGAGGCGTGCATTAGTGCAAAGCAGAAGCCGGTCAGCGCGATGGCGCCGGCCACACCGATTCCGCGCGCCAGGACAGGGTAGAGGAAGCCGCGGAAGAAAAGCTCTTCCATCAGCGGAGCAACCAGCACCGCGAAGGCAGCCAGGCTGTAGCCAGCCGCCGGGCTCTGGAAGAGCTTGTCGATGGGCATGGATTTGGGGACGGGCAAGAACTTGCCCAGCGCGGCCGCCGCGATCGCCATCGCGCTGCCGATCAGCGGATAGGGCCACCATCTTCCCTGTGGCCAGGACCACCTCAGAGTTTCCCAAAAGGACTTGCGATAGCGGACGCGTACGATAGCCTGCATGAAGGCGAAGCCAACGATATAGGACAAGAGCTGGGCGGGCACAACGATGCGGAAGTCGCTGAGCAGCCGTTCGATCACCGGGCGGTTGACGTGGCCCTCTTTCACAAGCTGATCCACAGAGGCGCCATCCATCTGAGCGGCGATCGCCACCGCGAAACCAGCCAGCACGAAGGTGTTGACAGCCACAAAGATGACGAGAGCCAGAAGCGCGACGTCCCAGATGGTCCAGGGAGGGTCCCGGGGTGGCGGGCTGCTCACAGCTGGACCCGCGAGGGGAAGAGAGAGAGGGTTGTCAGTCGCCACAATCTTCTTACGCCCGGGCAAACATCTCCGCCAGCGCCTGCCCAGTATACGATTTGCGCGAGCGTGCCACCTGCTCGGGCGTTCCCTGAGCCACGAGGTGGCCGCCGTGCTCGCCCCCCTCGGGACCAAGGTCGATGACCCAGTCGGCGCTGCGGATCACGTCGAGGTGGTGCTCGATGATGATGATGCTGTTGCCCAGGTCGGCGAGCCGGTGCAGCACATCGAGCAGCTTCTTGACGTCATCGAAGTGCAGGCCGGTGGTGGGCTCATCGAGCAGATAAAGGGTCTTGCCGGTCTGGCGCTTGCTCAATTCACGGGCCAGCTTGATGCGCTGCGCTTCTCCGCCGGAGAGAGTGGTGGCAGATTGCCCAAGGTGGATGTACCCCAGCCCGACATCCACCAGAGTTTGCAGCTTCTGGCGCACCTGCGGGATGTCTTCCATGAGGAGCAGAGCGTCGCTCACGGGTTGTTCGAGTAAGTCGGCGATGGATTGCTCTTTGAAGCGCACGGCGAGCGTTTCGTGATTGTAGCGATGGCCACCGCAGACTTCGCAGAGCACGTAAACATCGGGAAGAAAATTCATCTCGATACGGCGCTGGCCCTCGCCCTGGCAGGCCTCGCAGCGACCGCCGGAGACGTTGAAGGAGAAGCGCCCGGCCTTGTAGCCACGCTCGCGCGCCTCGGGCAGCATGGCATAGAGATCGCGGACATGCGTGAAGACGCCGGTGTAGGTCGCCGGATTCGAACGCGGCGTGCGCCCGATAGGCGACTGGTCGATCTGGATGACCTTGTCGACATTCTCCACGCCTGCGATCGCCTTGTGCGTGCCCGGCTCTTCGCGTGAGCGATAGAGCTTCTGCGCAAGAGCGCGATAGAGAATGTCGTTGACCAGGGTCGACTTCCCCGAGCCCGAAACGCCCGTGACCACGGTGATGAGCCCGAGGGGAAACGTCACGTCGAGATTGCGCAGATTGTTTTGTCTGGCCCCCAGCACCGTGACCGCTGCACCGTTGGGCTGACGGCGCTTCTCGCGGTGCTCTATGCTCATTTTGCCGGCCAAATATCCTCCGGTGAGTGAGTCGGCGGAGCGCATGATCTCCTGCGGTGTGCCGGCGGCGACCAGTTCGCCGCCGTGGCGGCCGGCGCCAGGGCCAAGGTCGATCACATAATCGGCGCGGCGGATGGTCTCTTCGTCGTGCTCGACCACCAGCACGGTGTTCCCCAGGTCGCGCAGTGAGGCCAGCGAGCTCAGCAGCCGCGAGTTGTCGCGGTGGTGCAAGCCGATGGAGGGCTCATCGAGTACATAGAGCACGCCGCGCAGGCGGGAGCCGATCTGAGTGGCCAGGCGGATGCGCTGGCCCTCGCCGCCAGAGAGCGTGGCGGCGGAGCGATCGAGCGAGATGTATCCCAGCCCGACGGCGTTCAGGAACTCCAGCCTCTCGGCGATCTCGCGCAGCACGCGGCCGGCGACTTTCTCTTCGCGCTCGGTGAAACGCAGCCTGGCCAGGGCCTCAGCCGCCCGCGAGAGGGGCAGCGCGGCGAAATCGGCGACAGACATTCCTCCCACCTTCACACCCAGGCTCTCGGGACGCAGCCGGCGGCCATCGCACGCCGGGCAGCGGGTCGCCGACATGTATTGCATCAGCCAGTCACGATAAGTCTCCGAGGAAGCCTCATCAAGACTCTGCTTGAGAAAGCCGAGGACTCCGCGAAAGCCGCTCTTTTTCCTGCGGCCTGTCTTTGCCGAGTCGGCCGGCTCAAGCTCGCCGTTGAGAAGAAGGCTCTGTACCTTCGGCGCAAGCTCTTCAAACGGAGTGCTCAGGTCGATTCCATGCGCGGCGGCGGTGATGGCCAGCATGTTCTGCAGTGCGGCGGAGCCGGAGCCGGGCCCCAGGCCGCCTTCAAGCAGCGGTTTCGACCAATCTACGATCACCTTGGCGGGATCAAAATCGTACTGGCTGCCCAAACCGTGGCACTGCGGACAGGCGCCATACATGCTGTTGAAAGAAAATGAACGAGGCTCCAATTGTGGCACGTTGATGCCGCAGACTGGGCAAGCCAGCCGGGCGGAGTAAAGCTGCTCTTCGCCGCCCACCTGCGCCACCAGCACCAGTCCGGAGGCCAGCTTCATAGCGAGAGCAACTGAATTCTCCAGCCGCTTCTCAATGCCGGGCTTCACCAGCAGTCTGTCGATGACCACTTCAATAGTGTGATTCTTGCGTTTGTTCAGCGCGGGCTCGTCCTGTAGATCGAGAAGCTCGCCGTCGATGCGGGCGCGGGTGAAGCCGTGCTGCACCAGCTTCTCCATCTCTTTCTTGAACTCGCCCTTGCGCCCGCGCACGATGGGAGCGAGGACCATCACGCGCTCCTCCGGTCGGAGCGTCATTACCCGCTGAACGATCTGGTCGGCGGACTGACGGCTGATCTCGCGCCCGCATCTGGGGCAATGGGGCACCCCGATACTGGAGTAGAGCACGCGCAGATAGTCGTAGATCTCAGTGATAGTGCCGACCGTAGAGCGCGGGCTGCGCGAGGTGGTCTTTTGCTCGATCGCGATGGAGGGCGAGAGTCCGTCTATGGAATCCACATCCGGCCGCTCCATCTGGTCGAGGAATTGGCGGGCATAGGCGGAGAGGGTCTCAACGTAACGCCGTTGGCCCTCGGCATAAATGGTGTCAAAGGCGAGAGAAGACTTGCCGGAGCCGCTCAGTCCGGTGATCACGGTGAGGCTGTTGCGCGGGATTTCGACCGTGAGGTTCTTGAGATTGTGCTGCCGGGCGCCGCGAACGGTGATCTTATTGATGGCCACGAAATATGGGGTCGTCCCCGACCCAGGCAGCCGCCCCACAGAGGCCTTGAAAATCGGGTCGGCACAAGGGCACAGCCGTATCTTAATGGTCACTACGCAGAGCGGTCAAACGGAGGTAGAGTCTCGGATGCAGCCGTAAAGCACCGGATTACTGTCGGTCAGGTGCTTTGGGTATATTTCCCGGCGCGGCGCCATGGGTTAATCTAAGTTGCAAGTTGGGTCCGGACTAATGCTCCTGGGACTGAGTCTGCTCGTCACTATCTTCTTCTGCCTTGGCTTCGGCATTTCCTGCGGATACGCGGCCGTCACGCTGGTGCTGCGGCTGATGAATTATCGGCCCCAGCCTCCTGCCGCAGCGGCCGCCTCGGCGCAGGTCGCCCCAGCCAGCGGCGACTAGCATCTCTTCAAATTCAAACGAACCTCTTCAGTGTGGAACAGGATTGGTATCCATCAACTGAGGCTGAGCGCCGGGCTGTGGAGCCTGGCCCTGCTGCTGCAGCCGCCTCAACTCTTCCAGCAACTGCTCCGGGGTCTTGGTTGGGTTGGGGTTGTTCGCATCCTGTGCCGGTTGCTCCTGCGGCTGGCTGGGAGGGTTGGGCATCTCGGAGATATCCGGCGGCGGGGACGGTGGAGTGTCCTCCACCTCCGGAACTTCAACCGGCAGCGGCTCAGGTGGAAGCGGAGCAGGTTGTGTGACAGGAGCACCGCCGCTTGCTCCCGGCGCGCCTGACGGCTTCTCCCACAAGGTGACAGATTGTAATGCCTGCGGCTCGCTGGGATTCTGGGCGATCACGTAATCGAAGCGTGAGCCCTCGAGCAATTTGGCCATGACTTCATTCGCCGGCCCCGGGCCGAGGTCTACCACAATGCGCTCGCTCCCGAGCGCGGGCGGCACTTCCAGCGTCGCCCCGGTAGCGCGACGAACGGCGGTGAGAACATCGATCAGCGTGGCATGGTCAGCGTGGATAGCCAGCAAGCCGTTCTTGAAGGTGACCCTGGGAGCAGAGACAGCAGCCTGAGATGCGCGCGGCGCGGGTGGCGAGGGTATTGGCGCAGTTTGCGAGACAAGGCGGGAGACAGAGCATCCCAGTAACAAGAACGCGACGCTGAAGCGAGCGCGTGACATGGGGACATCCGCCGGCGCGATAAAATTGTAGCACTGTTACCAAGGCGCCTGCGTCGCTTCTCTGGCAGAACATAAAAAAATCATGCGCGCTCTTATTGCAGTCCTTCTTCTGCTGGTGGTAGCTCCGGATGTTTTCGCGGAGCAGTGCTCCAGCGCGCTCGACATGGAGACAGGCATCCGGGCAGGCCTGGAACATGCCGCCCTCGACCTCTCCAGTTACCTCACCCACAATGACGCGGCCGGAGTTCAGCGAGGCTCTAACGCATCGCTCTCTGCCAATTTTGCCGGCGTCCAGACAGCGATGACGCAGAGTCAGCCAGTCCTTGGCGGGGCGCAGGCGACGGTTCGCGCAACCTATCTGCTGGAAACTGGCGGCACGGGCACGCTGGAGCGCGCCAGTTTTCTCTGCGGCGTCTATGGGACGCCGCAGTTCGTGAGCTTCACCCTGAACAATCTGCCTGCGGGACGCTATGGCCTGGTGATTGAAGATGTGAAGGGCGCCAAAGGCCCCTACTATCTCACGCTCATCCTGCAGCAGGAGGCTGGTGCGTGGAAGCTCGCAGGTCTTCCTCCTCTGATGGCGGCGGAAGCGGCGGGTCACGATGCCTCCTGGTATCTGGTGAGAGCTCGCGAGTTCAAAAGCAGCGGGCAAACACGGAACGCGTGGTTCTATTACCAGCAAGCCAGGACCTTGGCCCAGCCAGCTGCCTTCATGATCACAACCGCATTAGTGAAGCTGGATCGCGAAGCGCAGCCGGTCCTGCCGGCGGACCTGCCGGTGAAGGCGCCGGTTCCTCTGGTTGCAGCCGGAGGCAAGAGCTTCAGCCTGACCCAAGTGTTTACAGTGGCGGTCGAGGGAGGGCTGGACCTGGTTGTGCGGTACTCCACTCCTGATCTGGCTGATACCGGCCGGGCATTTCAGGAGAACAACACAGTCATCAACACGCTGGTCGCGAAGTTTCCAGAGCTGCGCGATGGATTCCAGGCGGTGGTGGCCCGGGCGACCGATCCTGCGGGCAGGGATTACGGAACCATGGTGGCGATGAAAGACATCAAGTGACGGAAGCGCGAGGTGAAGCGAGGCGATGGCGAATGAAGAGAAACGGCTGAGCCAGATCATCCGTGAGCGAACGGCGACGCCGCACTTTGAGGCTGCACCGGTGCCGGATGAGGACCTGCGGCGCATTCTTCTGGCCGGGCTGGAAGCGCCCAGCGGCTACAACTTGCAGCCGTGGCGCTTCATCGTAGTGCGCGAGCCGGCAGCACGGAAGCGATTGCGCGCGGCGGCGCACAATCAGGAAAAAGTGGAAGAGGCGCCGGTCATGATCGTGGCCTGTGGCGATTCCGACGCCGGCCGCGGGCCGGCCCTCGATGAAATGGTGCGTATCTCGGCGCAGCACGGCTACGGCTCCAATGTAGAGGCGATGAAAGCGAGGATCGCGCAGGCCTACAGCAAGGTGACCAATGTTCCCAGGTGGCTGAACCGGCAGGTGATGATCGCCTTCACCCACATGATGCTGATGGCGGAGGCGTTGGGCTATGATACTGCGCCGATGGAAGGCTACGAGGAAGAGAAGGTAAGGGCGTTGCTCAAGATTCCGGAATCTGCGCAAGTAGTCGCCATGCTGGCGATCGGACGTCTGCGCGGCCACGATAAAGCCTATGGCGGCCGCTTCCCGCTCGAGCGGGTAGTGTTTGACGAAGAGTGGGGGAAGGGGTTGGCGGTTTAGCAATGATGAAAAGCGTTGCCCGACTTCTGTTGCTGGCCGCAGGTCTGTGCTTGGGTCAGCAGGGAACGCCTGCGGGTTCAGAGCCGCCAGTAGCTCCAGCGGCTGAGCGCAGAGGGCCCATGCCGCAGCGCGAGATCAAAGCTGCGCTGGCTTCGCCGGAGTTCAGCGAACAGGTCGGCGAAGCCGTTTTGACCAGTCTGACCGAAGGTCTGCAGGGCCACAGCGTTAGCAAGACGAAAGCGTTGTTCGATGCTGCGTCGTTTTCTCCGGCCTATTTCGACCACATGAACGCCGCGTTCAATTTCTATGACAGTTTTCGCGTTTATTGCCATATGGAATCCGCCACCGCGGAAGGAGGGAAGGGAGAGATAACAGCCGATTTTCGCCTGGAGTCGGTCCCGGCGCAGCAGGGAGTGGCAGCGCGGCGAAGACAGACCACGCTGCGGCTGACCGTGGAGAAGATCTCTGCCGGCCCAAAAACCAGACAGTGGCGCATCACCTCCATGGAACCGTCAGATTTCCTCTTTGAGTTCTGAAGCGATGAACATACGAGAATATGCAGATCGGCCCGCGATCGGCGCCGGCGCCGTCATCGTTGAAGATGACCGTGTGGCGCTGGTGAAACGAGCACATCCTCCGTTCGAAGGCGAGTGGTCGATTCCCGGCGGGTTGGTTGAACTGGGTGAGAACCTGCGGCAGGCGGCGGAGCGGGAGGCGCTGGAAGAGACCGGGCTGGTGGTGGAAGCCGGCTATCTGCTCGAACTCTTCGAAAACATCAACACTGACAGCCAGGACAAGACGAAATATCACTACGTAGTCGCCGATTTCATCTGCCGCGTGAAGTCAGGCGAACTGTGCGCCGGGGCGGATGCAGCTGAAGCCCGCTGGGTCAGGGCGGAAGAGCTGGCCGGACTGCATGTCACTGAGTCGGCGGCGCGGGTGGTCCGCAAAGCCTTGGGGCTGGGCGGAAAGAAATAACTGAGTCATCCCTTCCAGCGGTAAGCGCTCTCTTGCGGCAAGCCAACCTGGGCCAGAACGCGGCAGGCAAACTGGTGGGCCATTTCCTGCGTAGAAGCCGGTTTGTCGTAGAGCGTAGGGATGATGGGATAGATCACCGCGCCGGCATCGGCAGCACGATACATATTACGGATGTGAATCTTGTTGAGCGGCGTCTCACGCAGGCAGAGGATGAGCGGCCGCTGCTCTTTCAGGCATACATCAGCGGCGCGCTCGATGAGCTTCATGGCCAAACCGTTGGCGATCCGCGCCAGCGTTCCGGCCGAGCAGGGGACTACGATCATGGCATCGCTGGGATAAGAGCCGCTGGCGACGTTGGCGCCGATATCGTCGTTGTTCTGCTGCGCGATCTTGCGTGACTTGCGGCCGAGCAGCTGCTCGGCCAGATGGGTCCGGCCGCGAACGGCGGCCTCTTCTGCCAGCACCCGCAGCGAATTGTCTGAGACGATGAGGTTGATGGCCTGCACTCGCCTATCAGCCTCAGCCAGGCGCAGCAGCTCGCGGGCGAAGGCCATGCCGCTGGCGCCAGTGATGGCGATCGTGAGGTTCTGTGGCACCATTTTCATGAGCGAAAAAGCATATCAGAAGCGTTTAAGAACGGCCGCGAGTGATGAGTTAATATGGCGAGTCCGTTTCGCGAGCGATGAGTGCAGATCTCCAGGTAAGAAATCTTTTCGGCAACCTGCCAGAGCTGGTGACGCCGCGGCTCGTGCTCCGCAAATTGACCATGGAAGATGCGGAAGACGGCTTCGCCTACGCCCGCGAGCCGGAAGTGGTGCGTTACATGACGTGGGAGGTGCATCGGACGATTGAAGATACCCGCAAGTACCTGCGCGACACATTGGAGCGCTATGCGGCGCAGCAGCCAGCTTCATGGGCGATTGTCCTGAAAGAAAGCGGCAGAATGATCGGCAACGGCGGTTTCCCGCGCTGGGCGCCCGAACACGCGCGCGGCGAGCTGGGATATGTGCTGGCGAGGCGGTGTTGGGGCCGCGGCCTGGCCACCGAAGCCGCCCAGGCTATGCTCGCTTGCGGGTTCCGCCAGATGAATTTTCACCGCATCTATGCTAACTGCGACCCGTGCAACGTAGCGTCGCGCCGCGTGCTGGAAAAGCTGGGGATGAAGTTCGAAGGGATCGCGCGCCAGGATACTCTGGCGCGCGGCCAGTTTCATGATTCCTGCATGTACGCTATCTTGCGCGAGGAGTTCGAGGCGCAAGCCGGTGTGAAATAGCTGCTCTACTTGCGAAAGACCCGGGCGAAGATCTTATCCACGTTGCGCAGCTGGCGTTTCAGGTCAAAGGCCTTATCCAACTGCCCGGGTGAGAGCCTCTTGGCGATGGCGCGGTCGTTGGCAATAAGCTCGCGGAAGTTTTTTCCCTGCTGCCAGGCCTGCATGGCGTGCTTCTGCACCAGGCGGTAGGCATCCTCGCGTGACATACCGCTCTCGGCCAGGTCGAGCAGGAGCTGACCGCTGAAGACGAGTCCGCCGGTGCTCTCCAGGTTCTGCTTCATGCGCTTGGGATAGACGAACATCTTGTCGAGCAGATTCGTCGTCTTGCTCAGCAGGTAATCCACCAGGATGGTCGAATCAGGCAGGATGACGCGCTCGACCGAGGAGTGCGAGATATCCCGCTCATGCCACAGGGCGACATTTTCCAGCGCCGCCTGCGAATTCGCCCGCACCACGCGCGCCAGCCCGCTGATCTGCTCGCAGGTCACGGGATTGCGCTTGTGTGGCATGGCCGAGGAGCCTTTCTGCTTCTCGCTGAAGAACTCCTCCGCCTCGCGGACCTCGGTGCGTTGCAGATGGCGGATCTCGGTGGCGATCTTGTCCAGGGTGGAGGCGATGATGGCCAGCGTCGCCAGATAATTGGCGTGCAGATCGCGCTGGATCACCTGGGAAGAGATGGGCGCGGGCTCCAGGCCAAGGCGGCGGCAGATCTTCTCCTCCATCTCTGGCTCAAGGTGCGCGAAGGTCCCTACCGCGCCGGAAAGTTTGCCCACGCGCATCTCTTCGGCTGCGCGGCTGAAGCGCTGGCGATTACGCTCGACCTCGCTGTACCAGTTCGCTAGCTTCAAACCGAAAGTGATGGGCTCAGCATGGATGCCGTGGGTGCGCCCGATCATGGGCGTGTGTTTGAACTCTAGCGCCCGGCGCTTGAGCACAGCTGAGAGCTGCTGCAAATCTTTGGCGATGATCTCAGAGGCAGCTTTCAATTGCAGGGCCTGGGCGGTATCCACCACGTCGTTCGAGGTCAGCCCGTAGTGCAGCCAGCGCGCGTGCGGGCCGACTTTTTCCGCGACTGCGGTGGTGAAGGCGATGACGTCGTGCTTCACTTCGCCTTCGATCTGGCTGATGCGCTTCAGGTCAAAATCGCCCTTGCGCTGGATGGCAGCCGCCGCTTCTGCCGGCACCAATCCTGCCTCTGAGAGCGTGAGCGTAGTCGCGATCTCCACCTCGAGCCACATGCGGAACTTGTTTTCGTCGCTCCAGATGCGCCCCATCTCGGCGCGGGTGTAACGCGGGATCAAGCTCACCTCCTGAGAAACACTCGATTGTAAATGGCGTCTTGCAGGTCACAAAGCCGGACTGACAATTTGCGTCAATTCTGGAGTGCCAAACCGCGCAGAAATGCAATCCCGGCCAGTGTCCCGTCCCCTAAGTCGAATGGAAAGAAGGGCCTGCGCGCCGTGGGTTTGGAAGCAGGCTTGCACTCTCTCCCTGCAGATCGAGGCCGCTTGGCTATGTTTCGCTCCATCTCTGGCTGGTTGGCGCGCCTAGTGTCTTATTGGCGCTTGCGCCTGCCTTTCTACGATCCGCTGCGCCGGATGCGCCGCTCTGGCCTCTAGCTTCAGCCATTTCCTCCGTCAACCGATGGCCTGGACCACCTTCTCATTCGCCAGGAATGATGGCCTGCGCTAAAATATAAATATCGTGTCACGACATATATCGACGGTGAACACCAAGATCACACTCGACGATTATCGCGCCCTGGCCGAATTCCGCTACCACATCCGGCGCTTCATCTGTGTCTCCGAGCAGAATGCGCGGCGCGCCGGCGTGCATCCCCAGCAGCATCGCCTGGTCCTGGCCGTCAAGGGATTGCCTCCCGGCCAGGCGCCCAGCATCCGCAATCTGGCGAACCGGCTGCAGATCGAGCACCACAGCACAGTGGAACTGGTCGATCGCGCCGCCCGGTGCGGCCTGGTCAGGCGGCGGCGCGACCGCAACGATGGCCGCGTCATGCTGGTGAGCGCGACGCCGCGAGGAGAGCGCCTGCTGGCCGAGCTCTCGCGCCGCAACCGCGAAGAGTTGAACACCGCCGCTCCGGCGCTGGTGAAAGCGTTGCGCGCGCTGTCGAGGGCCAGGAGATCTTCATGAGCGCTCCTTCCAGGCTGTGGCAGCAACTGAACGAGCGTATCGGCTACCAGGAGAGCTCAGGCCGCCTCAGCGATTTCACCACAACTGCGCGCGTGCTGCCGCTCTCGCTCATAGCGGTTGTCATAGGAGTGGTTGCCGCCTATGTGGCCATGGCCCTGCTCAAGTTGATCTACTTCTTCACCCAGCTTTTCTTCTTCCAGCGCCTCAGCTTCCAGCCCATCTCGCCGGCAGGGAACCATCTCGGTGATTGGACCCTGGTCGTGCCGGTGCTCGGCGGCATCATTGTGGGCTTGATGGGCCGCTTCGGCTCCGAACGCATCCGCGGCCACGGCATTCCTGAGGCTATCGAGGTCATCCTCTTCAAACACGCCAAAGTTGAGCCGCGCGTGGCCGTTCTCAAGCCGGTCTCATCGGCCATCGCCATCGGCTCAGGCGGCCCCTTCGGGGCCGAAGGGCCCATCATCATGACCGGCGGCGCTTTCGGGTCCCTAATCGCGCAGTTC